>OJFY01000004.1_pt1 | contig 43751 bp, 50 predicted proteins | sample 1594381 | NCBI WGS metagenome assembly OJFY01 (sample SAMN05416751, study PRJEB24817) | seawater metagenome | isolation source: Sea water | place: Canada:Atlantic | collected 2013-07
GCCTCTTGTCTCGTGGGCTCGGAGATGTGTATAAGAGACAGCTGCAAGAGCAATATTTTTCATAAAAGATATAAAGTGCATTTGATCAGAAAGATTATTATGAAAGATAACTGCTGTAACAATACAAAATAGACTTAATAAAGCTGCTGAGACTTTTACTTTATATCCAATCATAATTAATATTGGTGCACCTATCTCAAGTATGATTGCGGGTATTAAAAAAATGCCAGGCACACCTAAAGACTCCATCCAACCAACTGTTCCTTCATAGTTTCCAATTTTGTTAATTCCACTTAACAAAAAAATTAGAGAGATAAGTATTCTACCAGTCAGATCTAAGATGTTGTTCATATTTTTAGTTCTTTTACTTGCTTTAATCATTACTTGCTGTGTGAACCATCACAAAGAGGTTGGTTGTTAGTTTGTTTACAAGCACAAAAAAATACTTTTTTTGTTTCTTCAGCTTTGTATGCAACTGGAGTAAATTCTGAACCTTGATGAGATCCATCACAAAATGGTTGCTTTGAACTCTTTCCACATGAACACCAGTAGTAAGATTTATCTTTCTCTACATCTACTGCGATTGGTCCGTTACCTGCGTTTTGTCCTTTAATCATTTTTACCCTTTCAATTTAATTGACTTGTTCATAGAGCTTTGTTACTGGTAATGCAATAACGCAAAATAATCATACTAGTATATAAAAACATACCATGAAAAACTTAATAGATTGTCCAGCTGAAAGAGCCGTTTACTTTCTTGGAGGTAAATGGAAAATTAGAATTTTGTTTAGTTTGCTGCAAAGTAAAAAAATTAGATTTGGTGAACTTAAAAAAGGATTGAAAACCATTACACAACAAATGTTATCCAAGCAGCTTAAGGAGTTAGAGGGAGATGGAATAATTAATAGAAATGTTATTCGAATAATGCCCCCAAAAGTTGAGTATTCACTCACTGAATTTGGCTTTTCGGTTATGCCTATCTTAAGATCTTTTTCAGAGTGGAATAAAAGAAATACTCGAACTATTTCAGTAAAGCTAAATAAGAATTTTGAAGAAAATAGAATTAGATAATATCAAGCAGCTGTTTTAAGTTTTTAACTTCATCTTTAGGTTTGTAATCAAGGTTATCAAAAATATTATTATTTCTGTTCACCCAAATAGAACTGTAGCCATAATTTCCACCACCAGATACATCCCAAGTATTTGCACTTAAGAATGCAGCTTCTTCTTTTTGTATTTTATATTTTTTAATTGGTAAGTCATAAACTTTCGAATCTGGTTTATAAATTCCAACTTCTTCAATTGAAAAAATATCATCAAATATATTATCTAAACTATTACTCTTAACCAATTCATTAAGAAGAGAAGGTGTACCATTAGAAAGAATACCTAATTTATAATTTTTTTCTTTTAATTTTTTTAAAACCTCTGGTACTTCAGAAAAAGGTGAGAGCACCTTATAAAGATTTAATAATTCATTCTTCATAGAAGTATCTATTTCAAATGCCTTCATTGATTTATCTAAACTGTCTTCTGTGACTTGCCAAAAGTCTTTATGTCTATTCATTAGACTTCTAAGCCAAGTATATTCAAGTTGAGTAGTTCGCCAGTAATTTGCAAAACCTTCCCACTTATCACCAATTTTATCTTTACATTTTTCTGCAGCAGAATTGACATCAAATAAAGTGCCATATGCATCAAAAATTATTGCTTTAATATTTTTCATAAATTAACTTAACATTAATGAGTAATATTAGATTATTTTTTAAAGAAAGTTTATCACTTAATTTAACAGCTAAGCTTGATAAATCACAATCTCACTATGTAAATAAAGTGATGAGGGTTAAAGTGGGTGAGGTTTTTTCTTTATTTAATAGCAGTGGAGAGTGGGAAGCAAAAATTTTAACTATTTCAAAAAGTATAGTTGAATTTAATATTAAAAAACAATTAAGACAAAAAGAAAATGTAAAAGAATTGTGGTTAGCTTTTTCACCTATCAAATCAAACTACTTTAATTTTATGATTCAAAAAGCAACAGAGCTTGGTGTTACAAAATTTTTACCAATAATATTTGACAGAACAATTGTAAGAAAAATTAATAAAGAAAGATTAGAAAAAGTAATTATAGAAGCTGCTGAGCAATCTAATCGTATAAATGTTCCATCTATTGAAGATCCACAATCATTAAATGATTTGTTAAACAATGAGAGGATGGACTTAATATTTACTGATTTAAATTCTAAAAATAAAAAATTAGATTTAGCTAAATTAACTAGCAATCCAACTTGTGTTATTATTGGTCCAGAAGGTGATTTTTCAGAAGAAGAAAGAGAGGAGATTCTTACATTTAAGGATGTTCAGCCAATTAAAATAAATGAGAACATATTAAGGTCTGAAACTGCAGTAATTTCAGCACTATCAATTGTAAATTACGCATTAAATTGATATTTTGTCGCTAAAACAAAAGTGTAATTTTTAAAAAGACACTTTATATAGTGTGTAACAAATGAAAAAAATTTTATTTACAGTTCTAGCTACAATTTTATCAACTCATGCATGGGCTAATCAACCTAAAAATTGGCAGTTGGGTTTCCAAGATTCTGCATCTCAAGGAATGAGTGAAATTGTTAGTTTTCACAACAATATTCTACTTCCAATAATTATTGCTATCACTGTTTTTGTTTTATTTCTTATGATTTATACTTGTATAAGATTTAGAGAATCAAAAAATCCTAATCCATCAAAAACTACTCATAATGTTGCAGTAGAAGTTTTGTGGACATTAATTCCATGTTTAATTTTAATCGTAATGGCGGTTCCATCATTTAAACTTTTATACAAGCAGGATACGATTCCAAAAGTCGATGTAACAATTAAAGCTGTTGGTTATCAGTGGTACTGGGGATACGAATATCCTGATGAAAATATTATTTTTGAATCGTACATGATCAAAGAAGATGAATTAAAAGAAAATCAACCAAGATTACTAACTGTTGATAATGAAATTGTTGTTCCAGTTAATAAAGTGGTTAAAGTTTTAATTACAGCTAATGATGTATTGCATGCTTGGGCATTACCATCTTTTGGAGTTAAAAGAGATGCCGTTCCAGGAAGAATAAATGAAACTTGGTTTAAAGCTGAAAAAGTAGGAACATATTATGGTCAATGCTCTGAGTTATGTGGAATACAACATGCTTTTATGCCGATCACAGTAAGAGTTGTGACAGATGAAGAATATGCAATATGGTTAGCAGAAGCTAAAATGAAATTTGCAAATGAGCCAATTACAGAAAATGAATATAAAAAACTAGCGAGTAAATAAAAATGTATACACAAACAGCATCACACGACGATCATCACACACCAACTGGTTGGAAACGTTGGGCTTATTCAACTAACCATAAAGATATTGGAACAATGTATTTAATTTTTGCAATTTTTGCAGGAATTATTGGAACAGCTTTTTCAGTATTAATGAGAATTGAATTAATGCACCCTGGTGATGGAATTTTAGGTGGAAATTATCACTTATATAATGTGTTGGTTACTGGTCATGGATTAATAATGATTTTCTTTATGGTGATGCCTGCAATGATTGGTGGATTTGGTAATTGGTTTGTACCCATCATGATTGGTGCACCTGATATGGCGTTTCCAAGAATGAATAATATTTCATTTTGGTTATTACCTGCTTCATTTATTTTACTATTACTTTCAATATTTGTAGATGGCCCTCCAGGTCAACAAGGTGTCGGCGGAGGATGGACTTTATATCCGCCTTTATCTTCTAAAGCTGGACAGCCAGGACCTGCAATGGATTTTGCTATTTTAAGTTTGCACTTAGCTGGAGCTTCTTCAATTTTAGGAGCAGTTAACTTTATTACAACAATTTTGAATATGAGAACGCCAGGTATGACTTTGCACAAAATGCCTTTATTTGCTTGGTCTGTTTTAGTTACAGCATTTTTATTATTACTATCACTACCTGTTTTAGCTGGTGCAATTACAATGCTTTTAACGGATAGAAATTTTGGAACAGCATTTTTTGATGCTCAAACAGGTGGAGATCCTGTTTTGTACCAGCATTTATTTTGGTTCTTTGGTCATCCAGAAGTTTATATTTTAATCCTTCCTGGCTTTGGAATGATAAGTCATATTGTTTCAACATTTTCTAAAAAACCAGTATTTGGATATTTGGGAATGGCTTACGCAATGGTTTCAATTGGTGTTGTAGGTTTTGTTGTTTGGGCTCACCACATGTATACGGTTGGTTTAAGCACTGATACTAAAGCATATTTTATAGCAGCAACAATGATTATTGCAGTACCAACAGGTATTAAAATATTTTCATGGATTGCAACAATGTGGGGTGGATCAATTTCATTTAAAACTCCAATGCTATGGGCATTAGGCTTTATATTTTTATTTACAGTTGGTGGAGTAACAGGCGTTGTGCTTGCAAATGCAGGTGTTGATACTGCAATGCATGATACTTATTATGTGGTTGCTCACTTTCATTATGTATTATCTTTAGGAGCAGTATTCGCAATCTTTGCTGGATTTTACTACTGGTTTGGTAAAATGTCTGGTTACGAATATTCTGAAACTTTAGGAAAAATACATTTTTGGTTAACATTTATTGGAGTTAACCTGGTATTTTTCCCTCAACATTTTTTAGGTTTAGCAGGAATGCCAAGAAGATATGCTGATTACCCAGATGCATTTGCTGGATGGAATTATGTTTCATCAGTTGGTTCATACATAGCAGTTGCTGGTTTATTAGTATTTTTTGCTAATTTAATTTATTCTTTTTCTAAGAAAAAAGCTGCAGCTCAAAATCCTTGGGGAGAAGGGGCTACAACTTTAGAATGGACTGTACCATCGCCACCAAATTTTCATACTTTTGAAGAATTACCAAAGTTTGAAGATCCAGATGGTGTTGAAAAAGCTTCTAGTTAGTAAAGTTTTAGCTTTTTCTATATTAAATATTAATGATTAATTCTAAATTAAAAAATAGAAACTTAAGTCAGGAGAATGTGTTTAATTTTTCTGAATTATTTAAACTAATGAAGCCAAGAGTAATGTCCTTGGTAATCTTTACGTGTGCCGTAGGACTTTTAATGGCACCTACTGTAGTTTCAACAAAAGATGCAATGATTGCAATTCTTTTAGTTTCAATCGGAGCAGGAGCTGCTGGTGCTCTAAATATGTGGTACGAATCTGATCTTGATGCATTAATGACCAGAACTTGCTTAAGACCAATTCCAATGGGAAAGGTTAATAAAAACCAAGCTCTAATTTTTGGAACATCACTTTCATTTTTTTCAGTAATTGCATTAGATTATTATGCAAACACAATCTCAGCAGCGTTATTATTATTTACAATTTTATTTTATGTATTTATCTACACAATTTGGCTGAAGAGAAAAACACCTCAAAATATTGTAATAGGTGGTGCTGCAGGAGCATTGCCACCAGTAATTGGCTGGACTATTGCAACTAACTCACTTTCTTTAGAGCCGATAACTTTCTTTTTGATCATATTTTTTTGGACACCATCTCATTTCTGGGCCTTAAGTCTTTACAAATCAGATGACTACAAGAAAGCAAAAATTCCAATGCTTCCATTAACCAATGGAATAGAAAGTACTAAAATAAACATACTGGTCTATTCTTTATTGATGTTGCCAATGATTGTTTTACCTTATGCAATAGATCTTGTAGGACTAGTGTTTTTAGTACCTGCTCTTTTGCTTACTTTGTATTATAATCTTTTATGCTTTCAACTCTACAAGTACAAAAAAAACAAATTTAACTCGAAAAAGGCTAAAACAATATTTGGATACTCAATTTTATATTTATTTTTGATATTCGTTATTTTTTTGATAGATAAAATATTATGATGATACCTAATAAAAAAACTAAACGTAAAAATATTTTAACTGCTGTAGCAATATTAGGGTTTATGGTATTTTTATTTTTCTTTACACTTTATAATACGGGTGTTTTCGATAGATCATTATAGTGAATAATAAAACCTTAACCCCCATTATTCTTGCAGGGATATTTTTTATCATGTTAGGACTTTCGTTTGCTGCTGTACCTTTATATGACATATTTTGTAGAGTAACTGGTTTTGGAGGAACTACGCAGATATCAAAAGAAGCACCAGATATAATTTTAGACCAAAAAGTTAGTGTTCGTTTTGACACAAACGTAAACAATCTTCCTTGGAATTTTAAAGTGAAAAAAAATGTTATGGATGTCAAAATAGGTCAGGTGAATCGAATCGAATTTGAAGTAGAAAATTACGGTGATGAAACTACTTATGGAGTTGCAGCTTTCAATGTGTCTCCATCCTCGTTTGGTAAATACTATAGTAAATTAGGGTGTTTTTGTTTTGAAAAGCAGGCTTTAAAAGCAGGTGAAAAAGCTACTTATATTATGACTTTTTATTTGGATCCAGAAATGGTAAATGATCCCAACACTAAAAATATTAAAGATGTAACTATGTCCTATACTTTTTTTTCATCAGATTACTATAACCAATCAAAATTATAAAAATGTCTGCAGAAAAAAAACACGATTATCATTTAGTAGACCCAAGTCCTTGGCCTATATACGTCTCATTTTCATGTTTAGTTTTAGCAATAGGTTCAGTTTATTATTTGCATAGTGAAGTTTCTTGGGGAATGTATTTAGGTTTAGCATTACTACTTTATGGAACATATATGTGGTTTAGGGATGTTGTTATTGAAGCAGAGCATCAAGGTCATCACACACCAGTAGTACAAATTCACCATAGATATGGAATGACATTATTCATTGCTTCAGAAGTTATGTTCTTTGTGGCATGGTTTTGGGCATATTTTGATGCAAGTTTATTTCCATCTTTAGCAATTGGAGGAACATGGCCACCCAAAGATATTGTAACTTTTGATCCATGGGATATCCCACTAATTAATACATTAATTTTATTATTGTCTGGAACGACAGTAACATGGTCACACCACGCATTGTTAGAAGGTGATAGAAAAAGCTTTATTCAAGGACTAGTTCTTACAGTGATACTTGGTTTCTCTTTTTCACTACTGCAAGTTTATGAATATCAACACGCAACTTTTGATTTTGCAGGAAATATATATGGCTCAGTGTTTTATATGGCAACTGGCTTCCATGGCTTTCATGTTATTATTGGTACTATATTTTTAGCAGTATGCTTAATGAGAGCAAGAAAAGGTCACTTTACAGAAGAACATCACTTTGGATTTGAGGCGGCTGCTTGGTACTGGCATTTTGTTGATGTTGTGTGGCTATTCTTATTTGCTGCCATTTATATTTGGGGAAGTTAATTTTTTAGCCCTTGAGATATAAATTTTTATTTTCTATTTTTGTATTTTTTTTTATTTCTGTCTTTATTGCTCTTGGTAGCTGGCAGATTGTTAGGCTTAATTGGAAATTAGAATTAATCAATCAGATAAAAACTTCACTTAAAGATGAACCGGTTAACTTATCTAGTAGTACAATCAAAAACTATTTAAGAATTAAAACTAATGGGTCAATTGATTTTGAAAAACAAATTTATCTTTACAATCTAAATGAAAAAGGAAAACCTGGTTTTGAAGTTGTTAATCCTCTAAAAATAGGAGGTAGTGATTATTTATTAAATAGAGGGTGGATACCTTTTGATATGAAGAATAGTAAAATTATCGATATAATTGATAAAAATGATATTGTTGGTATTTTAAAAAAACAAACAAAAGCAAACAGGTTTAAACCTGAAAATAATATTTTAGATAATTATTGGTTTACTCTTGATAGAGATGATGTGTTTAAATTTACAGGTAAAAAGTTTTCACCTTATGTTATTTATCTCTCAGGAAACAATGAATTACCCAAGCCAAAATTGATCACTGCAAATATTTCAAATAATCATAAAAAATATGCCATGACTTGGTTTTCATTAGCGATTTCAATTTTTATACTATATTTATATTTTAGAAGAAAATATTATTAGATGAAATATATAAGCACTAGAGATAACTCAAAAGAGTACAGTTTTGAGGACGTATTTATTAAAGGACTTGCAGATGATGGTGGTCTATTTATTCCAAAAGAAGTCAAAAAATATAGCACTAAGGAGCTTGAGTCGCTAAGTGGCTTAAGTTACCAGGAATTAGCAAAAAAAATAATCTACCCTTATATTGGAGACTTTATGTCTGAGAGTGAATTATCAGATATTGTTGATAAATCATATTCAGTATTCAGAAAAAATAATGCGGTAGCTTTAATTAAAGTAGGTGATGTTAACCTTTTAGAGTTATTCCATGGCCCAACGCTAGCCTTTAAAGATATTGCAATGCAATTATTAGGAAACTTCTATGAGCATTATCTAAAAAAAAATAATAAAAATATAAATGTTATTGTTGCTACATCAGGAGATACAGGTGCCGCTGCTATAGATGCAATTAAGGGAAAAAAGAATATGAATATATTTGTTCTTCACCCACATAACAAAGTTTCACTTGTTCAAAGAAAACTAATGTCAACTGTTAAGGAAAAAAATGTCTTTAATATAGCGATAGAAGGTAACTTTGATGATTGTCAAAACTTGGTTAAATCAATGTTTGCAGATAAAGAGTTTTCTAACTTAATTAATATGTCTGGAGTTAACTCGATAAATTGGGCAAGAATTATTGCACAATCAGTCTATTATTTTTATACATATTTCCAGATTAAAGATGATAGGCCAATTAATTTTTCCGTACCTACGGGTAATTTTGGTGATGTGTATGCTGGATATCTATCCAAAAAAATGGGTTTACCAATCAATAAACTTATCGTTGCAACAAATCAGAATGATATTTTACACAGAGCAATTTCTAGAGGAAAATATGAAGCAGAAACAGTTTTAGAAACAAATTCACCAAGTATGGACATTCAAATTGCAAGTAATTTTGAAAGATTAATTTACGATTTGAATGACTTTGATGATAATGAAACACAAAAAATTATGAGTGGAATTAAAGAAGATGGTAAATATATTATCCCAGAAGATAAGATGAAAAAAATTGATAGAGACTTTTTATCAGCAAGTATAAATGAGAATGAAGTTTTAGACATTATTAAGGAGGTTCATGCTATGCATAACATTGTATTAGATCCTCATAGTGCAATAGGTTTTGGAGCTTTAAAAAAAGTTAATATAGAGGGCAACAACATTGTTTTAGCTACAGCCCATCCATGCAAGTTTCCTGAGGCTATAGATAGATCAATAGGGATCAAACCTGACTTACCTGATGAACTAAAGTATGTTATGGATGAAAAAGAAAATTATGATATTATTTCAAATAACCTAAGTAAAACTCAACAATACATTAAGGAAAAAATATAATGAAATTAAAAGAAAATGAAACAATCCCTAATTCTGAATTTTTTATTATGGAAGATGGAAATCCCATTAAGAAAAATACTTTTGAGTTTTTTAAGGATAAGAAGGTAGTTTTATTTGGTTTACCTGGTGCCTATACATCAGTTTGTTCAGCCAAACATTTACCTGGATATGTTGATAACCATGATAAATACCAAGCAAAAGGTGTAGATTTAATAGTCTGCATCTCAGTAAATGATCCATTTGTAATGGAAGCTTGGGGCAAAAGCCAAAATGTTGCAGATAAAGTTTTAATGATGGCAGATCCATTTTTGAGTTTTACAAAAGCAATAGGTGCTGATGTTGATAAAAGTGCCAGAGGCTTAGGTGTAAGATCAAATAGATACACAATGTTAATAGACAATCTAAAAGTAGTTAAATTGCAAGAAGAAGAAGATGCTGGTGCATGTGAAGTTTCGGCTGCCCAAAATTTTTTAAATTTAGTTTAATCCAGCAGCTTGTTTGGCTAATAAATCAACTTCTTCATTTAGAATATTTCCAGCATGAGCCTTAACCCATATCCATTTAATTTCATGAGATTGATTTAATTCATAAAGCTGAGTCCAAAGTTCTTTGTTTTTTACTGGTTCCTTTTTAGAAGTTAACCAATTGTTTTTAATCCATTTATGCACCCAATCAGTAATACCTAATTTCACGTATTGGGAGTCTGTATAAATTTCAATAGGTTGCTGTTCTTTTATTTCCTGAAGCGCTTTAATTGGAGCCATTAGCTCCATCTTATTATTAGTTGTGTCTTTAACACTTCCACTAATTTTTTTAATTTCATCATTAATATTGATGATTGCAGCCCAACCACCATTTCCAGGGTTTTTTAAACAAGAACCATCAGTATAAATTTTTATCATTATTTATAATAATCTTTGTAGCTATTCAGATTGTTATGGATAATTAGTTTTTGAAAATATTCGTTAGGTTCTTTGATCTGAATTAGTGCAGTTTTAGGAGTATTAAAATAATCATAAATTCTAGTTAGTAGGTATCTTAAAGCTGCCCCTCTACATAATATATTTAATGAGTCTTTCTCTTTTTTTGAAATAGTTCTTATAGTTTCATATCCATCAATTAAGTATTTAATTTTTTTATTATTCATTACAAAAGAATTTTTTTTCTTATCAAAACATAAAGCATTTATACAAATTGCAATCTCATACATCAGAAAATCATTGCTTGAAAAATAAAAATCAATAAATCCAGAAAATTTATTTTTATTAAAGAAGATATTATCTATAAATAAATCTCCATGAATAATTCCACTTGGTAATTTTTTTGGCCATTGATTTTTAATATCTTTTAAGCATACGTTAAGAGTAGGTTTTAGTTTTGGAGCTATTTTATTAGACGTAAATTTTATACTTTTTAATAAGCTACCTAATTTATTAATAGACATAGAGTTCTGTCTATATAGCTTTATTTTAGTTCCAACTTTGTGAAATTTTGCAATATTTTTTCCAATATCAAAACAATTTTTATAATTAAGAGTGGCCTTATCTTTTCCCTTTAAAAAAGTCACAATACTAGCAGGTTTATTTTGAATTCTACTTAAGTGCTTACCATCATTATTCTTTAATGGTTTTGGACAAATAATTTTTTTTTGATTTAGTTTTTCCATTAAGTTCATAAAAAAAGGTAAATCTTTTTTCTGAACTCTTTTTTCAAAAATTGTTAAAATAAATTTTTCTTTATTTGTTTTTAATAAGTAGTTTGTATTTTCTATTCCTTTTTTAATTCCTTCAGATTTGATTATTTTTCCTAATTTGTAATCTCTACTTATTGATTGAAGGTCTTTACTATTTATTTTAGTGTATACAGCCATCTAATTTAATTTTGCAGGAACTTTAAAAACAACATTTTCTTTGATAATTTCAACTTCCTCAATTTTTATTTTAAAATTTTCTTTCAATTTATTAATGAAATTTTCAACTAAAACTTCAGGTGCTGATGCGCCAGATGAAACACCAATTATTTTACAATTTTGTATTTTTTCAAAAGGAATTACACTCTCTGAATGAATTAGTTCCGCATGTTGGCAACCAGCTTGTTCTGCTACCTCAACTAAACGAACTGAATTTGAAGAATTTCTACTTCCTAAAACAAAAAACATATCACATTTTTTGGCAATATTTTTAACAGCTGATTGACGATTAGTAGTTGCATAGCAAATATCTTCTTTAAATGGTTCTTTAATCTGTGGGAATTTTTTTTTAAGAGCTTTTATTATATTCTTAGTGTCATCAACAGACAGAGTTGTTTGAGTAACATATGCAATTTTTTTATTATTATCTAATTCATATAATTCAACATCATGCTCATCTTGAATTAAATCAATCGAATCTTCTGGTAATTGCCCCATAGTACCAATAACTTCTGGATGATTGTTATGTCCTATAAGAACAATATGGTAACCAGCTTTGTGAAGGTTTTCTGCCTCTCTATGAACTTTTGAGACAAGAGGGCAAGTAGCATCTATATATTCCATTTTATAGCTATCAGCTTCTAGAGGTACCGATTTTGGTACTCCGTGTGCAGAAAAAATTACTGGTCTAGTTTTATCTTTAATCTCCTCTAACTCTTCAACAAAAATTGCACCTATTGCCTTAAGACTATCCACTACATGTTTATTGTGTACTATTTCATGTCGCACATAAACTGGTGCACCATATTTTTTAATACTTTTTTTAACTATTTCTATTGCTCTTTCTACCCCAGCACAAAAACCTCTTGGAGCAGATAACAATACTTTAATTTCTTTATTTTTCATTTTTTTCTAAAAGATACTCAAGCAATATATGAGGAAAGGTTAAAGACGCCAAACCAATAAATATAACTTTTAATATTGCATCATTTAATTGATAGAAATTAGAAAGGAAATATAAGCTTATGACATATAAAATTGCAGTTAAAACTGTAAGTGGCATAGCTTTTTTAATAAATGTTATAGCACCAATTTTAAAACTTTTTTCATTAAGCTCTGCTATCAACGAAATTGAATGTCGGAATGAATGTAGGAAGCAAAAGTATACTGTAAAGGCAATTAGTGGAGTTAAAAAATAATTCAGAACAATAATAGAAAAAAAATCCAAAAATATCAAAATATTCATAATTTTAAAATCTTTCAAAAAGTAATAAATACTAGAAAGTAAAGAAATAGATAAAGCAAAAAGTAATATACTGTTATCTTCAATAAAGTTTAAGAATAAATAAAACTTTTCATTTTCTATTAAAAGTAATTTAAAAATATTAATTGTTTCAACAAAGTGAAACATTAGTGGTGCAACGATTATTAGAGAACCTTTTAAGAAATAAAGAATTAGATTGGATACATTTTTATTACTTATCAAAAATTCAGTATCTTCTTTGCCAAAATGATATGAGGCAACAACTAAAAATAAAATAAGAGACACAGTTGGAAAAAATAACCAAAATATAATGATACCAATCCCAATAAGGGAATATATTAAATAAAAGAAATAAGATTTTTTTATATTATATAACTGGCTAAGTTTTTTACCTTTTTGATTATCTAGCGCACCATGTGAAATTCCGATTGAAAGAATAAAAAATAAACACACTATTGGAGAGATGATTAAGTTTTCGAATCGATTAACAATCAAGGCAATAAAACATGAAAAAATAAAAAAGATAATTGAATGATAGAAATTAATTTTATTTATCAGACTATACATTTTATTTTAAAAGGGCTTTAATAAATAACCATTTAGGCATTTTAAGAATTATTAATAAATCTTGAAAAATATTACTCTTATTAGATAGAAATTTAATTACAGTTTCAGGAGAGTTATCAAACATTTTGAAAAATATATTTGGCATTTGTTTAGCATGATTGCTTAAAACTCTTAAAAATATTTTATCTAGAAACTGATATTTTTTTTTAATTTCATATCTTCTAATTTTATCAATATTATTGATATTTTCCCTTAAATATCTGCTGTGGTCTTGGATATTCAGAAAAGTATACCCAGTACTTAATCTGGTCATGTGTCCTGCAGTGCCAATATTTATTTTATTTTTTTCATTAATATTTGATGGATAAAATAGTGGTACAGCACCATTTTCTTTATAATTAATTTTGTAATTTTTAATATTCAAATGATTTTCAATGTAATCTTTTAATTGCTCATCATAATCCATTTCTAGATCATTATTCATTTTAGATAGCCAGGTGGTTTCAACTAAAGCCTTATTTTTGCTATAAGGCAATGTGTAAAAGAAATGAACACTGTTACGTTGTGGGCAATCAAAGTCCATTAAATTCATGATTTTTTCATCAAAAACATCATTAGCAGTCTCAATCTCAATACCTTTAAAGTGTTGCCAAAGTTTATTTTCTTTAGAATCTATTGATGGAACACTATTAAAAATTAAGGAGTTATTTAAGTTTACCTCATTAATATTTTTATAAAATTTGATATTATGATTCTGCTTCAGTGTAGAGTTTATTTTTTTATAGAATAGTCCACTATCAATTGATTGATAAGGTAGTTTATTACATTCTAAAAATTTAGTTTTATTCGGTATATTTATAGAAAAATTATCCCAACTCTTTTTTACACAATCTTCAAAATTATGGCTTGTTGTTTTCCAGAAAGACCAAGTTTTATCCCTCTTGTAATCTAATCTAGGCTCAATAATTGCTAATGTTTTATCTTTAAGTTTATTATGAGTTTCTAATTCGTATGCCAAAGATAGCCCAGCACAACCACCACCAATAATTATATAGTCAAATTCTTTCATTTAAATCTATTTCCTCACTAATTAAAAAGTGTTCATTATTCATATAACCACTTTTTTGTTTTGTTAAAAAAAGTGTTGCTAAGTCAAATACAGAAAGAATGGTCTGATAGATCTTTGCAATACTATTTACATAAATCTTACCTGCTTTATTATAATTCTCTATATTCTTTGTTCTTAAAATTTTATCACCTATTTTTTTATAAACCCTTCTAGCTACAAGTATTGCAAATCTAAACTTAAAGGGTATTTCCTTTATTGCTATAAAAGAACTTTTATAGAATAAATCAGCTAAAGCTAAGGTGTCTCTTATTGTCTCAAAATCATTCTTAATATAAAATCTATTAACCTTTGAGTCTTCAACGATATCCCTAGATATATTTGTTAGTTGCATTGCAATACCTAAATCTATGGCAGCTTTCATCGAATTGTCACCTTTAACATTTAAAATTTTTGCCATCATCAAGCCTACTGTACCAGCAACCCTGTAAGAATAAATTAACAAATCTTTTTTATTATTTAATTGAACTTTTTTACTTAAATCTGATTCAACACCATCAAATAAGTCTTTAATAATTTTTATTGAAATTAAATGATGATCCATAAGATCCCACATATTCTTAATTATTATATTATTATAGTTTTTATTAAGAAAATCATTTTTAAAAACTAATAGATTTTTTTTTTTAATATCTAATTCGTCATTGTCATCTGCAATATTATCTACAGTTCTACAAAAATCATATAAAGAGGAACACTTTTGATAGGTTTTTTCTGGTAAAAAGAAACCAGCCCAATTAAATGACTTTGCGTAAATAGACAGGTAGTTTTTATTAGACATTATATAATCTTATCTAGAACTTTTGCTGAGGATAGCACTCCAGGAACACCTGCACCAGGATGTGTTCCAGCCCCAACAAAATACAAACCATCATAAATTTCTGATTTATTATGAAACCTAAAATATGCAGACTGTGTAAATTTGGGTTGGATCGAAAAACCTGATCCAAATTTAGTATTCAATTCATTTTCAAAATAATCTGGCGTTAAATAGAAATCTTCAATAATATTCTCTCTAAGATTAGGAAGTAATGCTTTTTCCATTTTATCTATTACTAAATTCTTCATTTTTTCACCTTCAATTTTCCAATCAATTTTGGATTGATTGTTTGGGACGGGCACAAGAACATAAAAACAATCATTTCCTTCAGGTGCCATTGATTTGTCTGTAGCTGATGGTCTATGAAGGTAATAGCTTATGTCATCATTTAATTTTTTATTATCAAAAATATCACTCAGGTGTTCTTTATATTTATCACCAAATTTGATTGTGTGATGCTCAACATCTGGGTATGTTTTTTTTGTTCCAAAATAGTAAACAAATAGACCCATAGAATACTGCATTCGATTTTGTTTCCATTTAAATAGAGAGCTTGTTTTATTTAGACTTAGAAGTTTTTCATATACAGCAGGAGGATCAGCATTACATATTACATTATTTGAAAGTATTTCTTTTTGATTATCTAATTTTACTCCACTAATTTTTCCATTATTTGAAATTATTTCTGTTACTTCATGTCCTTTGATTAATTCAATTTCTTGTTCAATCATTAATTTTTCTAAGCCATTGATTATGTTCCCAGTTCCACCCATTGAGTAATGTATGCCCCATTTTTTTTCGAGATATAGAATTAATCCGTATATTGATGTTGTTGTAAAGGGGTTTCCGCCAACTAATAGAGGATGCATACTTAGCATACGTCTTAATTTTTCATTTTTTATATATGAAGAAACTAATGAATAAACTGATTTATAGCTTTTAAGTTTTAGTAAAGAGGGCAATTGTTTCATCATCACAAGAGGTTTATCAAATGGAACATCAGCTAGTTCTGTGAAGCCTTTATCAAATATTTTTTTTGTGAATTTTACAAGCTGCTCATAACCCTTAACATCATCTTTGTTTATTTCTTCAATTTGTTTTTTCATTTGATCTTCATCACCAGAGTAATCAAATACACCTCCATCTTCATAAATAAACCTATACCAAGTTTTCAAAGGAGTTAGCTTTATGTAGTCATGAGACTTTTTATTAAATAAAGTGAAAAGCTCTTCAATTAGATATGGTGCAGTAATTACTGTTGGTCCAGCATCAAAAGTAAAACCATTTTTTTTAAACACTCTAGCTCTTCCACCCAAGTCAGGGTGTTTTTCAATTAAAGTTACTTTATGATTTTTGGCTCTTAATCTTAGTGCTGCAGCTATACCACCAAATCCAGAACCAATGACAATAGATTTCATTGAGTTAATTTATAGTTTTTTTAAAAAATTGTAAGGTAATTATTAGCTTATTTTTTTTAAAGCTATTTTTGTTTCTTCAAGGTTCTTTTCAAAAAGACCATCAAGCTTTGATTTATCAACAGAAGTATTAATAATTTTTTTAACTGAATCAACGGCAATTTTAATTGAAACATCTTTTATTTCTTTAAGTGCAGCTTCTTTCATTTGTGAAATTTTATTTTCTGCTAAATTCTTTTTAATTTCTGAAGATTTGTGAAATTTATCATTCATTTCAATTATAAGGTGATCACTATCTTTTTTAGCTTGTTGCAAAATATCATTGCTTACTGTTTGTGCGGTATCAAGTTTATTTTGAGCACTATCTAGTAAGACCTTTGCTTCTTGTCTTAGCTTTTCGCTTTCATCTATTTCATTTTTAATATCAAGGATAAGCTTATTTAAAAGTTCATTAATTTTTTGAGGTATTTTTAAATAAACTAAAGCTCCTATAAATATTAAAAAGGATATAGCTACCCAAAAAGTTGCATCAATTACCATAATATTCATCCATTTTTTTTCTTGAAAGATCTTCTACTATTGCAGAAATACTACTACTGTTAACTTCAGCTCCTATTAGTTGCTGCAGCAAGTCCGAAGAAGTTTCTTCAGCAATCTTCATGATTTTTTCTGGTGCATTATCTCTAAAAGTTTTTATCTCAATCTCAGCTTTATTAACCTCTTCATCAATTTCTTTGTCTAGTGCTTCTTTTTTTACACCAATATCTTTCAACACTTTTTCTCTAGCTTGTTTAAAATAGTTTTTTGCCTCATTTTTGCTGTCGTGTACTATCTTTTCGTATTCTTCAATTTTTTGTTCACTTTCTTCTCTTTTCTTCTCTGCAGCCTCAATATTTTCTAAAATTTGAGATTTTCTAGTTTCTAGGTTGGCACTTATTTTTGGAAGTATAAGTTTAGATAAAACAACATATAAAATTCCAAAAGTAATAATTAACCAAAAAATTTGAGAAACCCAAAACTCAGGATTTAATTGAGGCATTCCACCGCTTTCAGCTGCAAAAGCTTCCATAAAAAACAGGAAGCTTAAAAATATCGACTGAAAAAATATTTTTTTAATCATTAAATTTAAAATGCAAATAAAATAATTAACGCTACAACTAATCCAAATAGGCCAGTTGCTTCAGCTAAAGCAAAACCTAATAAAAGATTAGGAAATTGTTTTTGAGCTGCAGATGGGTTTCTCATTGCGCCAGAAAGGTAATTACCAAAAATAATTCCAATTCCAACACCGGCACCGGCTAGAGCTATTGCTGCTAGTCCTGCTCCGATCATTTTTGCTGCTTCTAATTCCATTATATCCTCCTTATGTTAGTTAATGGTGTAAATTTAATGCATCATTTAAGTAGATGCAGGTTAAGATTGCGAAAACATATGCTTGAAGAAAAGCAACTAGTATTTCCAAGCCAGTTAATGCAACCGAAAAACTCAGTGGAAGCCATCCACCAACTATTCCAAGGCTTATTACAAAGCCTCCGAAAACTTTCATCATAGTATGACCAGCCATCATGTTTGCAAATAAACGAACTGAAAGACTAACTGGTCTACTTAAGTAAGAAATTATTTCTATAACAACTATTAGCGGCAATAGTACAGCAGGCACTCCGCTAGGTACAAATAATTTTAAATATCCTAATCCATGTTTCATAAATCCAATAATTGTTACACCCACAAAAATAAATGAAGCCAAGATAAAAGTAACAATGATATGGCTAGTTACTGTAAAGGCATAAGGGATCATCCCAAACATGTTGCAGAAAAGCACAAACATAAATATTGAGAAGATAAACGCAAAGTAAGGTTTTGCTTTTGATCCTGCGGTATCACTAATCATTTTGGAAACAAAAGTATAGCTTAATTCAGAAAGAAGTTGCATCTTGCTTGGTAGTAAGGAATTTTTTTTTGACCCTAAATTAAAAACTAATAAGATTGCAAGTGAACTAATCACCATAAACAAACTTGCGTTTGTGAAAGAAATATCTATTGCCCCTAATTTAATCTCTGGTCCAATTCTATAAACTTCGAATTGGTTCATTGGGTTTGTAGCCATAATTTTTTAAGTCTATTTTTGCATATTTTTTGCAGATCTGAATACGTTTATAATTCCAGCAACAACACCTACAAAAAAAAATATTAATATTAACCAGGGCTTAGTACCAAAGGTCTTGTCTAAAATAAACCCTATAATTGTCCCAACTGCCACTGCAGACACTAATTCTGTACTTAATTTAAAGGCAGTCCCAATAGAAGAGGGTGCTTCTTCATTTTTATATAGATTTTTCTTTGAAAGCTTAGTTTTTGCAATCTCCAAGCGAGTTTTAAGGCTATCTTTTGGCATTTAAATTGTTACGCAACCATGCTCTCTGCTTTTTGTAAATCTACAGCAACAAGTTGGCTAATACCTTTTTCAGGCATTGTAACTCCATAAAGTCTATTCATTTTTGACATAGTTAGAGCATGGTGAGTTACGATAATAAATTTAGTGTCAGTTATTTTAGTTAAATCATCAAGAAGTCCACAAAATCTTGTTACGTTAGCATCATCTAGTGGAGCATCAACTTCATCTAAAACACAAATTGGGGATGGATTAGTAAGGAACACAGCAAAAATAAGAGACAAGGCTGTTAAAGCTTGTTCACCACCAGATAGTAAAGTTATAGACTGAAGCCTTTTACCAGGAGGACTTACCAGCATTTCCAAACCAGCTTCAAGTGGATCATCAGAGTCCACTAACTCTAGTTTTGCATTTCCACCATTAAATAGCTTTGTATAAACTTCATTAAATTTTCTATTAACTTTTTCAAAGGCTTCTAATAATCTTTCTCTTCCTTTTTGATTTAATTCATTAATACTTTCTTTTAATTTTATAATAGCAGACACAAGATCTTCTCTATCTTGCTCCATTTTTTTAATTTCAATTTCATATTTGCTGGTTTCTTCATCTGCTCTAAGGTTGACTGATCCCAATTTTTCTCTTTCTCTTTTTTTTTCATCAAGAGCTTCTTCTTGATCAACAGAATTGGGTAACTCTACAACACCATTTAAATTAGAATTTTCTAGAATATCATTTTCTTCAAGATTAAGTTCAGAGCTAACTCTTTCTAACAGATCTTCTTTACGTTTTTTTAAACCTTCAACAGTAGCTCCTGAGCTTGCTTTTCTTTCTCTTATTTGAATAGATCTTTCTTGAACGTCATTTAACTCAAGTCTTAAAGAGTTTATTTTTTTATCTGTTTCTTCGATTATTTTTTCATTCTCAATTTTTTCATTTTGTGAAATTCTCAGACCCTCTGTAGCTTGACCTTTTTTTTCTGCTTGAGCCTTGGGTTGTTGGTCACGTTCATTTAATTGTGATAATAATTTATTTTTTCTTTCAGTTAATTCTGTTACCATTTTTTGTGAGTTTGAAAGTAAGTTTTTCCAACTTTCAACTTCTGATTCTATAGCTTTGATTCTTTCATTTCTTTTTATAGACTCTTTTTTAATTGATTGGTTTTTACTAAAACTATCTGCATATTTTTCTTGAAGTAATTTTATATTGCTATTTTTTTCATCAATATCAGTTAATTTACTTTTACTTTCATCATTAGCTAAATTATTTAAGAAATTATTTAATTCCATTTTAGTTCTATCCAGCAATGTAAGAGCTTGGTTAGCTTCATTACTGTTTATTAATTCTTTAATTTTTTCGATTGTATTAATGACGTCTTTAATTGGGTCAATACTGATATTTATGTTGCCATTAGCAAATATTTCAATAATTTCATCTACAGCTTTTTGCTCTTCATTAAGTTGGTTTTTTGCCTTCTCAAGGTCTTCGTTTGATAATTTTTCTGTTTCAAAATATTTAGAGTCTATTTCTATTAATTCACTTTTTTCTTCTTTTAATCTTTTTTCATTTGAATTTGCATCTATTACAATACCTTTTTCTCTATCAATATCCTCTTCGATTGTTTTTAGAGATTTTTTAAAATTTTCTATCTCATCTTGTGTTCTTACATTTTCCTCATCTAGACTTTGTAATTCTAAGTTCAATCGTTGTATTCTTGAAAGGTTCTCAATATTTTTTTCTCTTAATGGAGAAACTTTATCTGTTTCAGTTTTAATTAAACTTTCAAACTGAGAAATTTGTTGATTGAAGCTGCTCACTTCTCCCTCAGCTTCATTGTTGATTTCATTTTCTATTCTAATTTCATTATCAATGTCTAATAATTTTAGATAATATAACCCTGCTTCAATTTTTTTTATTTCTTCAGATATAAGTTTGTATTTCGTTGCTTCTTCGGCTTGTTTCTGAAGATTTGCTAGTTGTTTTTCTTGTTGTCTTCTTAATTCATCAGCTCTTTTTAAATTTGCTTCTGCAGCATTTAATCTAAGTTCAGCTTCATGTCTTCTAACATGTAATCCTGAAATATTAGCTGCCTCTTCTAAAATTGCACGTCTGTCTGTAGGCTTAGCAGTAACTAAGGCTCCAATACGCCCCTGACTAATCATTGATGGTGAATGAGCGCCTGTAGATAAATCTGCGAAAAACATTTGAGCATCCCTAGCTCTAACTTCTTTGTCGTTTATGTAAAATTTTGAACCCTTATCTTTTTCAATCTTTCTTCTAACCTCTATATGATCTAAATCTTTATATTGCATTGGACCATCATGACTTGCGTTATCTACACTTATTGAAACTTCTGCTATATTTTTAGAAGACTTATTAGATGTACCATTAAAAATAACATCTTCCATACCTGAACCACGCATACTCTTAGCTGAGGTTTCACCCATAACCCATCTTAAGGATTCTACAATATTAGATTTCCCACAACCGTTAGGACCAACGATGCCAGTTAAGCCATGCTCTATTAGAAAATTTGTTTTTTCAGCAAATGATTTAAATCCATTTAATTGGATTTTTTTAAACTCCATGGACTAACTTATATCAGTTTTTCCAGATATTTTTTTAAATTCTTATAATTTAGGGCTTTATCAAACTTTTTGTCATTAATTATTATCGTAGGAGTAGCATTAACTTCAAATTTTTTTACCCCATCGATTCGATCATTTAAAACGTAATCTTCTATAGCTTTATTGCTAAGGCATTTTTCAAAATTTACATTCACATTTTCACCTTCTAAGAATTTTTTCAAATAACCTGTTGCTTCTTCTGGTGTTTTTCCTCTGGCCCATTTTTTTTGGCCAGAGTATAAAGTATTCATAATACTTGAACTGCCATCGTTATTACATTGTGCAATTTTTGATGCATTAAATGCAGCTAAATCTAATGGAAAATGTCTAAATTCAATTCTTACCAACCCTTTATCAATGAAGTCTTTTTTTAGTTCTGGATAAACATCTTTATGAAAATTTGCACAGTGACCACAAGTCAATGACTCGTAAGCAATTATTGTTATTTTGGCACTTTCTTCACCCTCGGTAATTCTTTTAATTATTTCATTATCTGCAGCAAACGCTTTAGCGGAGAAGATTATAAATATTATAAATAATGCTGAGGTTAATTTTTTCATCGTTGTTTAAATAGTTTTGTTAATTCAAGTAATGATTTTTTAATTTTATCATTTTTAATACTATTTATTCTATCTGCATATTTAATATTTGTCACATGGTTTTCATTAGCATCTAATTTTTTGAATTTTGTTTGAACATCATCAAAACTTATAAATTTCAATTTTTCAACAACGGCATAGCCAAAGAAACTATTCATTTTATCCATTATTATTTTTTTTGAATATTCTAAATCAATTTCGTGTCCTCTCTTTACCATTATTTGAAGAGTGCTTACTCCAAATTTATTCGAATTTTTAAAGGATTTGGGATAGCATATTTTAAAAAGATCATCTCCAACTATGTACTTCCAGTTATTAAGTGTTTCAGAAAATATATGACCCTTTTTTTTGATTATTTTTTTAATATTTTTTGGCAAAGTGTCTTTAAAAGACCTTAAGCCTTGAATAGTTTTAAACCTCTGCTTAGTATTATTTTTAAAATGCATATGACTAAATCCATACTAACAAATAAAATTCTTTATTGGTACGATAATAATAAAAGATCACTCCCATGGAGAAAAAAGCTATCACAAGTTAAGCGAGAATATTACACATTAGTAAGTGAATTTATGTTGCAGCAAACACAGGTTGCAACTGTAATTCCGTATTTCAATAATTTTATAAAAGATATTCCTGATATTAAATCTCTATCAAAAATTAAGGAACATAAACTTTTAAAGTATTGGGAAGGCCTTGGTTATTATTCAAGAGTACGAAACTTAAAAAAGACTGCACAAATATTAGAAAAAAATTTTAATAGAAGGTTGCCAAGCACGATTGAAGAATTAAAATTATTACCTGGAATAGGTGACTACACTTCTAATGCAATAATGGCAATTGCCTTTAACAAGCCATTTATTCCCTTAGATGGAAATATTGAAAGAGTAATTAAAAGATTATTAAATTTAAAATTACCCAAAGAAATTACAAAAGATAATCTTGTTAAGAGTAAAAAAATATTAGGTAATTCAACTAGAGCAAGTGATTATGCGCAAGCGCTAATGGAGCTAGGCGCATTGATTTGTCGACCTAAAAATCCCCTATGTCACCAATGCCCTTTAATTAAAAATTGTAAGTCTTTTAAAAAAAAAGATTTTGAAATAATAAAAGAAAGAAAAAAGAAGATTGATAGATTTTATTTGTTAGAAGTTTACAAAAAGAATAATAAATTTTTACTGATAAAAAATACTAAATTTAATTTTTTAAAGAATTTACAAATATTTCCCATGAAGCAAATATCTAAACCTGATAATTTAGCAAAAGCTTTAAACTTCAAGATATCAAATATGAATATGAATGTAATAATCAAGTTTTCCAAGTTAAAGGGTGCAATTTCTAACTCTTCTTGGATTGATAGCTCTAAGCTTGATGATTATACTTTACCAACATTTACTAAAAAAATTTTTAATTACTTAAAAAAAAATTAATGAAAAATATAGCAATAATAGGGGCAGGTATTTCAGGTCTGTATATTGCAAATCTTTTAAGTCAAAACTCAAATTATAAAATTACAATTTATGAGAAAAATAGTTCTGTTAACTTGGAAAAAGGATATGGAATTCAACTTTCAGTTAATAGTATTAAACTATTAAATCAAATAAATTTTCAAAAAATTCAGGCAGAAGATAAATTTCACCCACATAAACTAGATTTCTACTCCTTAAAAAAGAATAAGAAAATATGTGATTTAGATATATCCATGTTTAACAGCACTGATACAAAATATACTACCTTGCAGCGCTCTACTTTAATTAATTTCTTAAAAGATGGGCTTCATGAAAATATTATTCATTATAATAAAAAAGTTATAAAAATTAATGAAGAAGTTGAAAATAAAGAAGTTTCTTTTGAGGATGGTTCATCTGTTAAATGTGATTACTTGATTATTTCTGATGGAACTTTTTCAAAAACAAAATCATTAATTGCCAATAAAGAAATTAAACCAAAGTACTTTAACTCTATTGCTTTAAGAGCAATAATAGACCAGGATGCCCTTAAGGGTATTAACCCAGAGAATATATCTTTATTTTTAGGATCTAACTTACACTCAGTTCTTTATCCAGTTAATAGCAAAGGACAGTTTAATTTTATTAGCATTCTTAGAAAAAAGCTTAGTACTAAAGAGTTATCCGACTATTCTTTATTTGAGAACAAAGATTTTACTGCATCTATTATATCTGAAATATCAAAGCAAGTAGCTCCTGAAATAATTAAAAATCTAAGAAACATTAAATGCTTCCCAATATTTGTGAGTTCTGAGGTGTACGAGCCAAAAAATAAAAATACCTTTATCATTGGAGATGCTTTTTTTGCTTTACCCCCAACCTTTGCGCAAGGCGCATCTCAATCAATAGAGGTTGCTCATGAACTGTATAAAAATTTAGAAAATGAAAATACTCAATTCAACTCTGAAAGAGTTAAAAGGGTAAAGATGATTGATATGAAATCAAAACTTAATTATTTTGCTTTTCATTTATCTAACCCATTAACAATTTGGATTAGAAACTTAATAATACAAAAATTAGTAAAAAATAAAAAATTTATTAACAGCTATCTTGGTAAAATTTATAAAGACTAATTTTTAGAAATTAATCTTTGTCTCAAATTATCAATTGGCACAGAAACACCATTCACTGTGCAATGCCAATATGTCCATCCATTACAGCTTTCAGAGCCAAGTATTGTTGCTGCAACTTTATGAATCGATCCTTCAGCTTGATTATGTTTGATACTTCCATCTGCCATAATCTTAGCAACTATTTTTTTCTTTTGATCAAAGATACTTGTTCCAGGCTTTATTATTCCAAGCTCCACTAAAGATCCAAAAGGTATTCTAGGCTTGGATCTATTATTTTTTAGAGTGTCTAAAAAATTATCTTCTAAGGGTTTTGTATTTTTTAACCTTTCTTCGGCTGCTTTAAAATAGATCTTCTCTTTTTCTATACCGTAATATTTTCTACCTAATTTTTTTGCAACTGTTGCGGTTGTTCCAGATCCTAAGAATGGATCTAGAATTAAATCGTCCTTATTTGATGATGCCAATAAAACTCTATGTAATAAAGATTCTGGTTTTTGAGTAGAGTGAACTTTTTTACCATTTTTCTTAAGTCGCTCCGCTCCATTACAAATAGGTAAATTCCAATCAGATCTCATTTGAAGGTCGTCATTTAAACATTTCAAAGATTGATAGTTAAAAGTATATTTTGACTTCTCACTTTTGGAAGCCCAAATTAAAGTTTCATGAGCGTTCGTAAATCTTGTTCCTCTGAAATTAGGCATTGGGTTATTCTTATTCCAGATAACATCATTTAAAATCCAAAAACCCAAGTTCTGTATTGCAGTTCCTACTCTAAAAATATTATGATAGCTTCCTATGACCCAGATGGCTCCATCCTTTTTTAATATTCTTCTACATTCAGAAAGCCAAGCAACTGTAAAGTCATCATATTTTTTAAAGCTTTCAAACTGATCCCATTTATCATTAACAGCACTGACTTTGCTTCTGTCTGGTCTTGTAAGGGAATTTTTTAATTGTAAATTGTATGGTGGATCAGCGAAAACAAGATCAAAGGTTTCGCTTGGAATTTTTTTTAATTCCTCGAGACTGTCACCATTAATAATCTTATTTTTAAAATTGTTTTCCATTTTCTATAAAACAATTAGACTCCAAACGGATTCCACGGTCAACCTGTGATTGAATTAAATGGATTCAATTTGTGTTTATTATTTCTTAAACAACCAGATCTTGTGTTGTTATTATTAGGATTTATAGAAGATCACTAATAGGTGAAAATGTTTTACGGTGATATTTGGTAATACCAAATTGCTTAATTGCTTTTAAATGTTCTTTGGTTCCATAACCAGAGTTTGTATCCCATCCATAATTATTAAATTCTTTTGAAAGTTTTGTAATAAATTTATCTCTACTGACTTTTGCAATAATTGATGCAGCAGAAATGCTTGGAATTTTTTGATCTCCTTTAATTATATATTCTAATTTATAGTTTTTTAGGTCAGGCAGTTTGTTGCCATCAATTAAAACAAGTGAAGGTTTTGTTTTTAATTTAAGAATAGCTCTTTTCATTGCAAGTAAACTTGCATGCAATATATTAATTTTTTCAATTTCTTTAGTCGACGCCTGACCTATAGCCCATATAGAATTTTTTTTAATATATTTTTCAAGCTCTTCTCTTTTGTGTTTTGTTAGAGTTTTTGAATCTTTTAATAGTTTTTTATCAATAGAATTATTTAATATGACAGCTGCTGCATAAACGGGTCCGATTAAGCTTCCTCTACCAACTTCATCAACACCTGCTAAGATTTTCATTAAACGGATAGTTTTAGTTCTAAAATTTTTTGTTTAATCTTTTTTAAGTCATCCCATGAATGTTTTTTATTTTCAGGAGCTCTTAAAAGATAAGAGGGGTTAAAAGTTATGATAACGTTGTAACTTGTATTCTTGACAATTACTTCCTTCCATTTTCCTCTCTCAATAGAAATTTTACTATTTAAACCTGTTAAAGATTCCATAGCAGTACTACCCATAAGAATTATTATTTTAGGATTTATTATTGAAATATGTTTTTGTAAAAATTGAGAATATCTTTTAATTTCTGTAGAGTTTGGCTTTCGATCTTCAGGGGGCCTAAAGTTTACAGCATATGTTGTATAAATATTTTGTTTTTCAATATTTATTGCAATTAGCATTTTTTTTAAAAGATCTCCTACCTCACCCATAAAAGTTAATCCGGAGTTATCTTCTTCAACACCTGGGGCTTCACCAATTATCATTATTGGGCTATTAATATTTCCATCTCCTAAAACCATCTTTTTTGAATTATTCTTTAAGTTACAATCGCTAATTGAGTTTATTTGCTCTTTAAGATCCTCAAGCTCTTTAACTTTATCTATTTTTTGAATACTCAGATCTTTTTTTAAATCATTACTAGTATTTTTTAGTCTATTGATTGGGTTTTCATCAAAAATAAAGTCAGATCCAGTAGAGTTTAAAAACTCAGAGTCAAAATTCGTTTTTTGATTTATTACTTTTTTAGACATAGAATAGCCAAATGTTGGTAAAGTTTTTTAAATTATTTTTAATATTATTACTTTATCAGAGTCCATTATACTCAAAAAATACCAGTTTAAACGATTTTAATGCGAGGTATTTGTCTAATTATTTTTCAGGAATTGTAGCTTATGAAAATCTAGATAATACGGAAGCTTTAAAATTTTTTAATTCATCAAAAATATTAATAAAACAGCATGACGCCTATCTTGAGAGGTATGTATTTTCTTTAGTGCTTGATGGCAAAGTTAAGAAAGCAATTAATCAAGTTAAACAGAGCTCAACAAAAAACAACTCTGACTTTTTTCAGGCTAATCTGTTACTGGCAGTTGATAGTTTAAAGAAAAAAAACTTTAAAAAAAGTAAAGTTTATATCGATAGATCATATGAATTTATTAACAATGATAGGCTTTCCCTAATCATTGCAGAAACCTTCAAACAATATTTATCAGTTTTTGAAGAAAAAAAATTAATGAAGCAAAAAAATACGTTTGGAAATTTTTCATTTATTAACGAAGTTTTTCAACGATGTTATTTAAATGATAAAGATACTGAGAGATATTTTAATACATTAATTAATTCACAAAACGATGCTGATTATTCAAGGTATACATTTTTTTTGATCAGTTATTTAATCGAGAATGATAATTATGATAAGGCAAAAAAAGTTACTAATAATTTTGATTATTTAAATTCATCAGTATTAATTTCTCAAGGTAAAAAATGGATAGAAGATAAAAACTTAGGTAATTTTCAAGATATTTTCTTATGCACTAATTCGAATGACATCGTTAGTGAGCTATTTTTTCTAATAGCAAATCTCTATTCATCTCAGAATGATTATGAGAAATCAAATTTTTACTTAAACATAGCAAACTATTTAAATCCTAAATTTATTTTCAATTTGTCTCTATTAGCTGAAAATTATTATTTGAATGATGATTATTCCAATACATTAAAAACTCTCAAAGTATTTGATAAAAAGCATGAATTTTATTATTGGTTTAAGTTAAAAAAAGAGTCTCAAATTATTTTAAAAAAGTCTAATCAAGAAACATCTCTAAATTTTATCAATGAAAAATTTAAAGAAATTAAAAACCCAAATAAAAAATTTTTATTTGATATTGCAAATATGCATAAAAATGCAAAAAGATATATTGAAGCGATAAGTTTTTACGATCAAATACTTTTAAAAATGGACGTTAATTCTGACTTATACGCTGAAATATTATATAGGCGTGGAGGAAGTTATGAAAGATCTGGAGATTATATAAAAGCAGATAAAGATTTATTAAAATCTCTAGAAGCCAACCCAGATGATGCTTATGTTTTAAATTATTTAGCTTATTCATGGCTGGAAAGAGAACATAAAATTGAAACAGCTCTTAAGATGCTTGAAAAAGCTTATGCAGCCAGAAGCAACGATCCATATATTATTGATTCAATCGGTTGGGCATATTACTTGGTTGAAGAATATGAGAAGGCAGAAAATTTTCTTAAAAGAGCAGTTGAATTAATGCCTCAGGATCCAATAGTTAACGATCATTATGGTGATATTCTTTGGCAGCTGGATAGAAAAATTCAAGCAAGATATTTTTGGCAAGCTGTTTTAAATTTAGATGAAACAGAAGATACCATGAAAGAAACTATTAAAAATAAATTAATAGAGGGATTAAAAAATTCCTAAATTATGAATAGTTTTAAGATAAAGTCTTATGCAAAGATAAATTTAGCTCTAAACGTTACTGGAAAAAAATCAAAGCTTCATAATATTGAAAGTTTAATTTCTTTTATTGATTTACATGATTCAATCACACTAAGAGAAAGCAAAATAAAACAGCATAAAATAAATTTTTTTGGAAAGTTTTCTAAAAATATTAGTAAAATTAATACCATTTCAAAATTGTTAAAAATTTTAGATAATAAAAAACTTTTAAATAATAAAAAATTTGAAATTAAAGTTATAAAAAATATACCTCAAAAAGCAGGAATGGGAGGTGGGTCCATGAATGCTGCCAGTCTATTAAATTTTTTTATTGAAAAAAAAATAATTAAATTAAAAAAAAGTGAGATAAGAAAAATAAGTAATGAAATAGGATCAGATGTTATCTTAGGTATAAAGCCATCATCTGCTATTCTTTTATCTAATGGAGATATTAAAAAATATAAAAATAAAATTAAATTTCATATATTAGTTGCGAAACCTAACTTTGGATGTTCTACAAAATATATTTATTCTAAAGTTAATTCATTCTCCAAACCACAATTCAACCCTCCTAAACAGAAACTATTTGAAGCAAAATATTTAAAAAATTTAGACAATGATCTTGAAAAGGTTGCCTTAAATAAATATCCGGAACTTAAAATAATTAAATCCTACCTCAGCGGTTTACCCAATGCTCTATTTGCTAGAATGTCTGGATCAGGATCCTCAATAGTGGCTTATTTTCATTCCAAAAAGGCCTGCAAAAAAGCCTGCAGTCAATATAAACGAAAATTTAATAGCCACTGGTGTATTGAATCAAAAACTATATAATTTTTTTTTTTTGTGATATATGCAACTAATATTGGCCCATGGTGAAGTGGTATCACATCTGTTTTTGGTACAGAGATCCGAGGTTCGAATCCTTGTGGGCCAGCCATATATGAATAACTTATTAGATAAAATTTTTTTTAGATCTCAAAACCTTAATCACATAAATTTAGGCTTCAAAAATATTAAAAAAGAAACAGAGGTTTCAAAAATATTTGAAGCAATTCATTCATACTCTAGCAATAGTGAAATCCGTTATGTTGGTGGATGTGTAAGAAAGATTATCAATAAAGAAAGATATGACGATATAGATTTAGCAGTAAATTTAAATCCAAAAGAGGTATGTGAGGCTCTTACTATAAAAGGCATAAAATATTACGAGAGTGGAATAGAACATGGAACAATTACAGCGTTAATTAATGACATAAAGTTTGAAATTACATCATTAAGAAAAGACGTTGATACAGATGGACGACACGCAAAAGTAGAGTTTTCTGATAGTTGGAAAGATGATGCTTCTAGAAGAGATTTTACTATCAATTCTATTTATGCAGATATTGAAGGAAGTTTATTTGACCCATTTGATGGAAAAAAAGATTTAGAAAATGGAAAAATTAATTTTATTGGAAATGTAGAAACAAGAATTAAAGAAGATTATTTAAGAGTGTTAAGATATGTTAGATTCTTTCTTAGTTATTCCAAACATAGTCATGACCCAAAAGTTATTAAAGCAATTAAAAAAAACCTAAGTGGTGTTTCAAGTATTTCCTCAGAAAGATTAATAGATGAATTTCAAAAACTATTAAAATCAGATGGTTTTCTAAAGCTAACTAAGGATAAGGATTGTTTAGAGATTATAAATCTTATTTTTCCACAAATAAAAAACATTTCTCTATTTAATAAAATGAATGGCTTTGCAAAAAAAAACTTCCTTGAAGTGGACTTTATTTTCTTATTATCTTTAATGATTATTGATGGAACTGATAATGTAGATTACTTTATTTATAAATTTAATTTATCCAAAAAAGATCAAAAAAGACTTATATTTTTAAATAAGTTTAATTTAGAAAAAAATACTAGCCAAACTTTTTCAGAAAAAAATTTGAATAAGGTTTTTTATTTTAATGGTAGAGAGGCATTATTAGATGTTCTTTATTTTAAGATTTTTAAATCCAAAAAAGTAGACAATAAGTTAATTAAATTAATTGAAATTTTCAAAAAAAAAGAAATGCCCGTCATGCCATTTAAAGCTAGTACTTTGATGGAAAAATATCAAGTTCCTGAGGGAAGAGAGCTGGGACAGAAGTTAAAAGCAATAGAAGTGGTCTGGACTAGTAATGATTTCAAAATTTCAGATAAAGAAGTTCAAAAAATAGTAAGTAATTAAACGTACTTTACGTCTTTAATTTCAAAGTTTTTTACACCTGCGGGAGTTTTAATTTCAACTAAATCATTTTTGTTTTTCCCAATTAAACCTCTACCTATTGGTGATTGAAAAAATATTAGTTTTTTTTGAAGGTCAGCCTCATCTCTTCCAACTATTTTATAGGTAATTTTTTCTTCAGTATCTAAATTTTCTAAATCTACAGTTGAGCCAAAGATGACTTTTCCATTATTACTCATTTTTGTAACGTCAATTACATTTGCTCTTGCGATATTATCATTGATCTGAACTATTCTTCCTTCATTATGTGATTGTTCTTCTTTTGCAGCATGGTATTCAGCATTCTCTTTCAAATCTCCATGTGATCTTGCTTCAGATATTGCAGCTACTATCTGTGGACGTTTTTTCTCTTTTAAAAAAATTAGCTCTTCTTTTAAAACTTCAAGTCCGGCAGTTGTTATTGGTTCTTTTTCCATTTTAATTCCATTTTGCTATTGGTGGTAAAGACATTAATATTCCTTCAACATTGCCGCCTGTTTGTAAACCAAATTTTGTTCCTCTATCGTATAGTAAGTTAAACTCAGCATATCTACCTCTTTTAATATACTGTATCTCCTTTTGTTTTACAGTCCATTTCTTTTTGTATTTCAATTGTATTAAAGAGTTAAATAACATTTGAAAGGTAACTCCAAGATCTGCTACAAATTTAAAATCTTTCTCCCAATCATTTTTTTTGTAATCAAAAAAAATACCACCAATTCCTCTTGTTTCTTTTCTATGTGGTAAATAAAAATATTCATCACACCACTTTTTATATTTTTTATAGAATTTTTTATCATGTCGATCACACATTTTTTTTAATTCGTCATGAAGGAAGATTTTTTCCTTAAGATCTTGAATGCAAGGAGTTACATCCATACCACCACCAAACCATCCATGCGTTGTATAGATAAACCTTGTGTTAAAGTGAATTGCTGGAACATGAGGGTTTTTCATATGCATTACAACAGAAATTCCTGACGCCCAAAAATTTCGATCTTTAGAAGCACCTGGGATTTTTTTGCTCATTTCTTTTGAAAACTTTCCATGCACTTCTGAAAAATTTACACCAACTTTTTCAAAAATCTTACCATTTTTTAAAATTCTAAACTCTCCGCCACCTTCATCTTTAATTTCACTTCTATTCCAAGTTTTAGATTTAAATTTTAGTTTCTTACCTTCTAGTTTTTCAATATCGTTACAAATTGTGTTCTGCAGCAACTTAAACCAATTAGAAGCAAGTTTTTTTTTAATTTCTTTATCCATTATTTATTAAAGTTAGTTTGTCTTAAATTTTCTGAGAGAATTATAGCAACTGAAGAGGCTATATTTAAAGATCTTTTATTGTCCATCATGGGTATTTTTAACCTATGCTTAATTAAATTATGAACATGATCTGGTACACCAGCACTTTCTCTTCCAAATAATAGTGTATCATTACTCTCAAATTTGAACGCCGCATAAGAGTCTGATGATTTAGTTGTTAACAATATTACCCTCTCATCCTTTTTTGATTTAAAAAATTCATCTGAACTTTGATAAAATTTTATCATTTTTTCATCCATGTAATCCATCACAACTCTTTTAAATCTTTTATCACTAAATAAAAAACCACATGGCTCAATTATTTCTAAATCAGCACCCAGACACGCACATGTTCTAATAATAGCAGCTGTATTTTGAGGAATATCAGGTTCATATAAGGCTATTTTAGGTCTCAAATTCATGTTTTATGTGTCATTGTTTCAGTGGAAAAAAAACTTTTTTCTTATATGAAATCATATATTAGATAACAATATACAAAAAATAAAAGATGTCTGAAAAAAAACCTGAAAGAAGAGAATTTTTATTTACTGCCTCGTATGCTGTAGGAGCTGTTGGGGTAGGAGCTGTTGTTTGGCCACTAATTGATCAAATGAACCCAGATGCCTCTGTTAAAGCATTAGCTAGCACAGAAGTTGATGTAAGTTCAGTTCAGCTAGGGAAAACAATCACTGTGCTTTGGAGAGGAAAACCAGTTTTTATTAAAAGAAGAACTCCTGAAGAAGTAGCTGAAGCAAGAGCTGTTAAAATGGAAGATTTAAAAGACCCTCAAAAAGATGAGGATAGAGCGAAAGATCCAGAATGGTTGGTTATGTTAGGTGTCTGTACGCATTTAGGATGTGTCCCTTTAAATGATAAAGGAGACTTCAATGGTTGGTTTTGTCCTTGTCATGGTTCACATTATGATATTTCTGGAAGAATTAGAAAAGGTCCTGCTCCAACAAACATGGAAGTTCCAAAATATGAATTTGTTAATAGCAACACAATTAAAATTGGATAATAAATAATTATGAGTGATCACGAGTACGTCCCCAGTTCAAAATTTGGAAAATGGTTTAATGACAGGCTTCCACTTTTATCACTTGCTAGTCATTTAACTGATTACCCAACACCTAAGAATTTAAATTATTGGTGGACATTTGGTGGGATTTTAACTTTTTGTTTAATTACACAAATCGTTACAGGTTTAACTTTAGCAATGCACTACATTGCTCATGCTGACATGGCTTTTGAAAGTGTTGAGCATATCATGAGAGACGTAAACTATGGTTGGTTAATAAGATATATTCACGCAAACGGTGCTTCAATGTTTTTCTTAGCAGTCTATATTCATATATTTAGATCTTTGTTTTATGGATCATATAAATCTCCAAGAGAAATAATTTGGATTATTGGAATAATAATTTACCTTTTAATGATGGCAGCAGCATTTATGGGTTATGTTTTACCATGGGGTCAGATGAGTTTTTGGGGAGCAACAGTTATTACAAATCTTTTTAGCGCAATACCTTTAGTGGGTGAAGGAATAGTTAATTGGTTGTGGGGAGGTTATTCTGTAGATAACCCAACTTTAACAAGGTTTTTCACGTTACATTACTTAATACCATTTTTAATCTTGGGCTTAGTTGTCCTTCATATTTGGGCTTTGCACGTTCCTGGAAATAATAATCCAGTAGGAATAGATGTTAAAAAGCCTTCTAAGGATACAGTACCATTCCATCCATATATTGTGATCAAGGATGGCTTTGCATTATTAATGTTTATGATTGTATTTGCATTTTTTGTTTTCTATTCACCAAATATTTTAGGGCATGCAGACAATTATATAGAAGCAAACCCGATGGTTACACCAGCTCATATAGTTCCTGAGTGGTATCTATTACCTTTTTATGCAATCCTAAGGTCAGTTCCTGATAAATTGATGGGAGTAGTTGCGATGCTGTCAGCAATTTTAATTTTAGCAGCACTGCCTTGGTTAGATACTTCAAAAATTAGATCAGCAGTATTTAGACCTCTTTACAAGCAATTTTATTGGATACTGGTAGTGGATGTATTAGTTTTAGGTTACGTGGGTGCTATGCCAGCTGAAGGACTTTACTTATTGATTGCTAGGGTTGCCACAGCTTACTACTTTATTCATTTTTTAATAATCTTACCGGTATTAGGATTTAAAGAAAAAACTATACCCCTACCTTTAAGTATTACAGAACCAGTACTTGGAGGGATGCCAATGGCATCAGCTGTTAAAAAAAAAGAAAGTTTAAATTAATTCAGTGAAAAATATTTTTAAAATAACTTATTTAATAGCCTTTATTTTAACTGGAGCAATCCAAGTTAATGCAGCAGAAAAAGTAGATCTTTTAAAAACAGATTGGAGCTTCAAAGGCCTTTTTGGTAAATTTGACAGAGGTTCGCTTCAAAGAGGATATCAAGTTTATACTGAGGTTTGTGCGTCGTGCCATTCAATGAAATACGTAAGTTATAGAAACTTATTTGAGCCAGGTGGACCAGAGTTTACTGAAGAGCAGGCTAAAGCAATAGCTGCAAGTTTTGAAGTTACAGATGGACCAAATAATGATGGAGAAATGTTTGTAAGACCCGCTAAGTTATCAGATAAATTTGTAATGCCGTTTGAAAATGTTAAAGCCGCACAAGCAGCAAATGGAGGAGCTTATCCACCAGATATGTCTGTGCTAGCAAAAGCTAGAACTGGTGGGGTTGATTATATTTACTCAGTTCTTTTAGGTTATGAAGATCCACCGAGTAGTGTAACGCTTGATGATGGAGTTTACTATAATAAATATATGTATGGTAATAAAATTAAAATGTCACAACCTTTAATGGATGATGCTGTAGAATATAGCGATGGTACAAAGGCCACAGAAGAACAAATGGCAAAAGACGTTACGACATTTTTAATGTGGGCAGCCGAACCTCATTTAGAAAGCAGACACAAGATGGGCTTTAAGGCTATCTTGTATTTAATTATTTTAACTATTCTAGTTTACTTTAGTATGAAGAAAATTTGGTCACGTATTGAATCTGAAGTTTAATATATCACCATCTTTGACAATATAATCTTTTCCTTCAAGTCTCATTTTTCCATTTGTTTTAGAACTTAACCAACCATCGTTAGCTATGAAGTCTTCATAAGCAATTGTTTCAGCTCTTATAAAACCTTTTTCAAAATCAGTATGTATTTCACCAGCTGCTTTTGGTGCGGTACAATTTTTTTGGATAGTCCAGGCTCTAGTTTCTTCAGGTCCAGATGTAAAATAAGTGTCTAGCTCTAAAATATTGTAACCCTTTTGAATTAGCATATTTAAGCCAGTTCTTTTTAATCCAATCATTTCCATATAATTTTCTTTTTCTTCATTTTCTAATTGATTTATTTGGTTCTCAATATCAGCTGAAACTATTAAGGTATTTTTTTCACCAAATTTATCAATAAAAGCTTGCGTGTATTTGTTTCCATTTTGAACACTTGCTTCATCAACGTTACATACAAAAATTTTAGGCTTTAAAGACAATAAACCACTTTGGTTTATTAATTTTTTGTCAAATTGTTCATAAAGTATTTGAATATCTTTAGAATTATTTATGCAGTCAGAAGCAATTTCTAATATCTTTAATTGTTCCTCATCTACATTTTTCTTATTATTTTTTTCCAATCTTTTTTGTATTGATTCAAGGTCTGCCAACATCATTTCTGTTTCAATAATTTCTAAATCTCTGATTGGATCAACAGTTGGGTTCACATTTTGAATATCATCAGAGTCAAAACATCTGATCATATGTATGACTGCATCGACTTCTCTTATATGAGATAAGAATTTATTTCCTAAGCCTTCACCTTTAGAGGCGCCCTCTACTAGTCCGGCTATATCCACAAACTCAATAGTGGTATTAATTTTTTTTTTTGATTTTGATATTTCTACCAATTTATCTAGTCTTTCATCTGGTACAGGAACCACACCAACATTTGGCTCTATCGTACAAAAAGGGAAATTAGCAGCTTGTGCCTTGCTAGAATTTGTAAGTGCATTAAATAATGTAGATTTACCAACATTAGGTAAGCCAACAATTCCACACTTAAAACTCATTACTTGTTATTTACAGTGCTTGAGAATAAATCTAATTTTTTATCAATTAATATAGCCATTGAATCAATAATATTTTTAGTAATTTTTTCTAGTTGTATCATTTCATCTTCATCAAAATCTTTTAATACATGGTCTGAAACATCAGCTTTAGTTTTGGGTCTTCCAATTCCTATTCTTACTCTTGAATAATCTTTACCAATAAATTTATCAATAGACTCGATTCCATTATGTCCTGCACTAGATCCTGCAAATTTTGCTTTTACTTTTCCAAACTCAAGGTCAAGGTCATCATGGAAGACAATCACATCTTCAGCATCAATTTTGAAGTATTCAATTAATTCCCTTATACAAATTCCAGAGTTATTCATAAAGGTTAAAGGTTTTATTGCATAAACCTTTTTATCTTCAATATTACCCGTAGTTAACAATCCTTTAAATTTTGGTTTTTGTTTAGACAGACCAAATTTTTGATTAAGAGCATCAATTAATTTGAAACCAATATTGTGTCTGTTGTTTTCGCTATCGGGTGTTGGATTTCCTAAGCCTACAAATAAAAGCATATTTTTTTTAAATCGTATCTAGGAGTCTTCACAATAATAAGTTGATTATTTTTTTTCTTCAGTGGCTTTTTTTTCATCACCATCTTTTTTATCACCTTCAGCTGCTGGTGCTGCTTCTTTACCATCTTCTGTTGCTGCTGCTTCTTCAGCTTCAGCTGGTTTTTCTGGCTCTTTCATAACTGTAGGCGCTGCTAAAGTTGCAATTACAAAATCTCTTCCAATAATAGTTGGTGTAACACCTTCTTCTAGTTTAACTGAAGATATTTTGAAACTTTCTCCAATATCCACTCCATCTAAATCAATAGTTATTGCAGATGGTATTTTTTCACTTGGGCATTTTAATTCTATTTCTCTTCTAACAATGTTTAGTACTCCACCTCTTTTTAAGCCTGGTGAAGTTTCATGGTTAATAAATTCTACAGGTACTTCTATTCTAATTTTTACACCTGGGACAACTCTAAGAAAATCAATATGAGTTGGCTCATCTGATATTACGTTATAAGTAATTTCTCTTGGTAAAACATTTTGAGGCTTACCATCTAAATTAAGAGTTATTATATTTGATAAGAAGCTTCCTTTTTCTATTAAAGATTTTAATGTTTTTTTTAATACAGTAACTTTTTGATTTTCTTCTGGTCCCCCATAAATTATGCCAGGGATATCTCCAGCCAATCTAAGAGAACGAACATCTCCTTTTGACTTAGTGTTTCTAGTATTTGCATCAAGTGAATTCATAAAAAGATGGCTTTTAGCCCAAGTTTCTTAATAACTCAAGATAATTATTTAAATAAATCAGATACAGATGTTGAGTTAGAGATCCTTTTAATTGCCTCACCCATAAGGGCTGAAATAGGCAAAACTTCTATATTTTTAACATTTTTAATTTTATCGTGATTATCAATTGTGTCTGTCACTACTAATTTTTTAATGACAGATTTTTTAATTTTATCTACTGCCTCTCCACTTAAAACCCCGTGAGTAATATAAGCGTAAACTTCTTTAGCACCTCTATCCTTTAAAGCTTTCGCAGCGTTTACTATAGTTCCACCTGAATCAATTATATCATCAACTATAATACAAGTTTTCCCTTTAACATTTCCTATAACATTCATAACTTTGGACTGACCTGGTTTAGGTCTTCTTTTGTCTACAATAGCAAGCTCTACATTTAAAATTTTACCAAGAGCTCTAGCTCTTTCAGTTCCACCAACATCTGGTGCAACACAAATAATATTTTTACTTTTGATATTTTTTTTAGCATGTCTTGCAAAAATTGGTGTAGCAAATAAGTTGTCTACAGGAATGTCAAAAAAGCCCTGAATTTGTCCAGCATGAAGGTCTACAGTAACAACTCTATCAGCACCTGCTTTAGTAATTAAATTAGAAACAAGTTTTGCAGAAATAGAAGTTCGAGGTACTACTTTTCGATCTTGTCGTGCATATCCAAAATAAGGAATGACAGCAGTAATATTTTTTGCTGAAGATCTTTTTAAAGCATCAATGCAAAGTAGTAGTTCCATTAAGTTGTCATTTGCAGGTGATGAAATAGACTGAATTATAAAGATACTATTACCTCTAATGTTTTCATTAATTTCTATATAAATTTCTCCATCAGAAAACTTTTTTATACTTGAGTTCACAAGCTTAGATTTTAAATATTTTGCAATATTCTTGCTGAGAGGTTTATTGCTGTTTCCAGTTAATAATTTCATGAGATATTATCAATTAATCATAATTACAGAAATATTTCTACCATAATCATTCTCATTGCGGCTAATAGATCTTCGAGCACTAAAAAAATTATTTTTAGGATTAAATGTGTCCTTATTGATTATATCAATTTTCTTTATATTTAAGGCTTTTAATTGAGAATGGACATATTTCTTTAAATTAAAGAAATCTTTATTTTTAATTTTCTTAAAAAATTTTTTATTTTTTCCATCTTTTTTAATGAGTTTTTTAATAAAATCTTTTTTTACCTCATAATTTTTTAATGAAATACATGGCCCGATAACAGCAGTAATATTTTTAGGAGCACAGCCTTTTTTTATCATAAAATTTAAGGTTCTTTTAATTATCCCTTTGAAAGCACCTTTCCAGCCAGCATGGATTGCTGCAATCATCTTTTCTTTCTCATCATAAATTAGTATTGGAGCACAATCGGCAGTCAATATAGCTATAGGAAATTTCTTTTTATTTGTGATTAGCGCATCTCCCTCAAAATTATAATTTTTAAGTTTTAGATTTTTATCTATAAAATGAAATTTATTACTATGAATTTGCTTAAGTAAGATAATTTTTTTAAGCTTAGTTTTAATTTTCTTTTGAACGATTTGAAGATTTTTTAAAACATTTTTTTTATTATCTGAAGATCCAGGACCACAATTTAAACTCTTAAAAATACCTAGAGATTTTCCACCCTTTCTATTAAAGAAAGCGTGCTGTAAGTTTTTAAATTTGTTGAGTTTCTTTGACTTAATCAGTTTAAAACCCCAATTTAAATTTATTTTTATCTGTTGTTATTAGCATTACTTTAAATAATTTACCCATTTGATTTTTATCTATAAGCCTTTTTATTCTAAAATAAATATCAGCTTTTTCACTAAATAACATTTTCTTGGACAGTATTTCTGCTCTTTCAAGAATACCAAGTTTTGTTAAAAATTTACCTTGAGTAGTATTCATTGTGGTAAGTGAGCTTAATTCTTTAACTATACTATTTATCAAATTGAAACTTAAATTATAAGTAATATCAGAATCACCAAACCCCTCTAGCACATCACAATATTTATGTTTCGATACAGCCTGCAGGGTATTTTTCATTTTTTTATCAATATACGCATAATCTATTATTAAAATTCCACCATTATTATGCTTAATCTTATTGTTAATACTTTTTAAGTATTCAGTTGATTGTGGTGAATACTCAATAAAGTTCTGTTGTTTTGCAATTTTAAATTTAATTTTATTTTCAAATTTTTCCATATCAAAAGGAACATCGAAATATTCAAATTTTTTATTAAAAAATCTAACATGTCTTTCAAACCATTTTTTTTCTTTTTTTATGAATTGCTTAATGGGCAAGGCGTCAAAAAATTCATTTGCTAAAAAGATACATGGTAAATTATCTAATTCGCTTAAATCATTTAACCACTGAATATTTTTTTTATTGATATTAACTTTTTGTTTTTTCTGTAGTAATTTGCTTTTTTCTAAAATCTTAATGCGACAAGAATTTTTAAATATTGGAAATTTATCAAAGGTATTGACTAAAACTTTCATCATTTCACCATTACCAGCACCCAACTCAATTAAATTAAACTCTTCAGGACAACCTAGATTTTGCCAAAATGAAACGACCCAAATTGCAATCATTTCTGAAAATAATACGGATATGTTGGGTGAAGTTATGAAATCACCCTTTTTGCCAAAGGGATCTTTTTTCATGTAGTATCCAGATGTTTTGTTATAAAGAGATTCCTCTATAAACTTATCTAGAGTAAACGAGTCATTATCCTTAATTTTCATTTTTTTAAGGATAAAAGATAAGCCCCAGTCATGAAAAAAAGAATACTTATCAATTGGCCTAATGTTAGATTTAAAACTAAGTAACCGATTTGTGGATCTGGAGATCTAAAAAATTCTATAAAAAATCTAAATAGAGAATAAAAGATTAGGAATAAAGCAGAGATTTTTCCAGGTACTTTTAAATAATCTTTTTTAAAAAAATACCCAAGTACAAAGAAAAGAATTATTCCTTCAAAAAAAGCCTCATATAATTGAGAGGGGTGTCTTTTGATATTATCTATTAGAACAAATTGAACTGACCAAGGAAGGTCTGTGGCTCTTCCATAAAGCTCTGAGTTTATGAAATTGGCAATTCTACCAAAAAAAATTCCAATTGGAGCAGATAGGGCAACTAAGTCTAAAAATATAAACGAATTGGTATTGTTTTTTTTTGAGAACAATATTGATGCAATTATAATTCCAATTAAAGCACCATGAAATGACATTCCTCCATTCCAAACCATCAATATTTCAATAGGGTTATCTAAATAATATTTTAGATTATAAAATAAAGTATATCCAAGCCGACCCCCCAAAATCATACCTATAATAAGATAGGTTATGAAGTCATCAAATAGCTGAAGAATATGTGAGTCTTTTATTAATTTTTTTTTACAATACAGCCAACCAAGTGCAATACCGATAATATAAGCCAAAGAATACCATCTGATTTCTAATGAAAATATTTGAAACGCAACTGGGTCAAAATTATTAATAAACATTTTTAAAAAACTACGTATAAAGTATATTAATTTTATAAACGAATATATGACAAAATCAAAATTTGTAATTGATAAATTAACAAAACTATTTGAACAGGGACTTATTTCTTATAAAGATTTGAGCTCTGAAATCATAAATGTTTTAAGATCTAAAAGAGATGAAATCATTTTTAAGATGAAATTAACTAGCAAAGAGGAAACAGATATATTAATTAAAAGAGTTGAAAATTTAGAAAAAAAAATCAACAAATTAGAAAAAAAAAGTCCAAATAAAAAATCTACAAAGGTAAAAAAATCTTAACTCTAAGGCCGTTTAAAGGAGATTTTTCTAATAAAATATTTCCTCCATGGGATTTGATTATGTCAGATGTAATTGATAATCCAAGACCAACACTAGATTTAGAATCCCCTCTACTTTTATCTACTTTATAAAATGGTTTGAAAACATTTTCTAACTCTTCTTTAGGAATGCCAACTCCATCATCATCAATAGTGATTATTATGTTACTGTCTTTTTTTGATAGATGAAAATTTATATTTTCAGCATATTTAATTGAATTATCAATTAAATTATTTAAAGATCTTTGTATTAAATTCTTTCTTCCATTCATATAAACTCTTGGAATTATTTCTTTAGTTATTTTATCATTATTATATTTATTTATTGTAGTTTCGATTAATTCAGAAATATCAAAGGTTTCATCTTTTTCTAAATAAGATGAACTTGTAAACTGCAGATATTCATTAAGCATTTTTTCCATTTCATCTATATCTAAAGACATTTTTTTTGATAAATCTTTATCTTTCATAAAAGATAGCTGAAGTTTTAGTCTTGTTAAGGGTGTTCTTAAATCATGGCTTATACCAGATAACATTTCAGACCTTTGATTTAGGTGTCTCATTATTCTTTTTCTCATTTTATCAAATTCCAAACCTGCTTGTCTGATCTCTAAGGCTCCTGATGGTCTGTACTCATCAATATTTTCTCCTTTACCAAATCTTTCTGCAGCTTTAGCTAGGTTTATAATTGGCCTTGTTTGATTTTTCAGAAATAGTATGGCTATAGTTATCATTAGTAGAGCTGGTAGGGTGATCCATAAAGCAAATATTCTAGCAGACGAGCTTGCCACCCTATCTTTTGGGATAAAAAATTCAAAGTAACCATCGTTATATTTAATATTTATATGAATAAGTTCTTTATAACTCGTTGTATCGAACCAGTAATTTTTATTGCCAATATTAGATTTCAGCTCTCTTCTTAGCGTTCTATCTATTGGGCTAAACCATCTTTCTTTTTGAGGTTTTTCAAATGAATCATCTTTTTTAAACTCAACATTAAGATCTAAATAAATTGAGAATAAGCCTGACAGGTCGTTATTATTATATTTTCCATTATCGTAAGCTGCTATGAATGTTTTCATCTCACCGATCAATGCTCTTGTCATACCTTTATTTGTTTTAATCCAAAGACTATCAAAAAAAACAATTGTTATGATTACTTGAAGAACAATTATAGGTACTGCTACGATTAATAAAGCTCTATAAAATAATCTTTTGGGTAGTAAATTTTTTATAAAATTATTCAATCCATAAAACATAACCAGCACCTCTTAAAGTTTGTAAGTATTTTGGATTTTTTGGGTCTATTTCTATTTTTTTTCTAAGTCTTGTAATTATTACATCTATTGATCTTTCTTTATCAAGATCAGTTAGTTTACCAATATCCTCTCTTGAAAAAGTTTTGCCAGGATTGTTAATCATTTTTTCTAATATAATTTTTTCAGTACTATTTATTTTATATTCAGTATCATTTTTAATGATTAAAAGTTTGTTAAGATCAATTTTAATATTATCAAAGGTTATAATTCTTTTTTCATCATTTCTTTTTGTTTTATTCAAAATATTTTTTATTCTTAAAGTAAGTTCTTTTGGCTCAAAAGGTTTTGGTAAATAATCATCAGCACCTATCTCTAAACCTTCAACTCTATTTTCAGCTTCTCCTTTAGCTGTTAATAAAATTATAGGTGTATCAATCTTAGATTTATTTTGCTTGATAAAATCAAGGCCACTTTTGCCTGTCATCATTACATCTAAGACAATTAAATCAAATTTAATTATTGAAATTTTTTCTTCAGCATTTTCTGCACTATCTGATGTGGTAACCAAAAAGTTATTTTCATTTAAATATTGCTTAATTAGAGATCTAATTCCCTCATCATCATCTACAACTAAAATATGGGCTATAAAATCATTCATTAATTATTTTCTTTAAAACATTGTCAAAGTTTAGGACTTGATCAGAACTTGAATTTAAAAGAGCGTTATAAATCTGTCTCTTATAC
>OJFY01000011.1_pt1 | contig 33074 bp, 62 predicted proteins | sample 1594381 | NCBI WGS metagenome assembly OJFY01 (sample SAMN05416751, study PRJEB24817) | seawater metagenome | isolation source: Sea water | place: Canada:Atlantic | collected 2013-07
ATCTACACGTAAGGAGTCGTCGGCAGCGTCAGATGTGTATAAGAGACAGCTCCATACCAAGATGGTTCAAAAAATGGTGGTCAAAACAAAATATATAATCAATTTAGTAAAAATGCTATTGATGTTACTAGTAGATATGTTTCATTTATAACTCCAACAAGTGTGTGTAGAAAATCAAAAAGATTTAGTATTGTAGGTCAATCTGGTCTCAAATATGTTAATTTTTCAGCAAATAACCATTTTAAAGTTGGTGTTGATGTTTGTCATTGGACAATAGATAAAAAATATACTGGTGATGTAACGGTAGAATGTAGCGATGGTTCTATACATAAAGTAAAATCAGGAAAAGAAATATACGATTTTTCTAAAGTAGATAAACAAATACTAAAAGTTTATGAAGGTGTTATGAATCATACTGTTAGTTTAAATAAATCAAATAATAGAATGTTTATTAGGAACAATCATGGTCCTGCTTTTTCTGATAAAAAAACGGAAGAACATATATACCCAACATATTCTAATAATCGTGGTATTGAAAAAATTACATACACAAAACGTATTCCTGTTTTTCATGGTAAGAAAAAAATAATAATCTCAAATACAAAAGCACTAAATGCTGAAACTCTTATTGTTGATACTAAAGACTATGGACCAAGTTATTTTGCTTATGAAGTAAAGAACAATAAAGAACTTGATAGTATTAAATCGTTTGTTCTTACTGAATACTTTTTAAAACTATATAAAGAATTTAGAAATATACGTGGGGGTATTAACAGTGTATTAATAAATTATTGTCCTAAATTTGATACCTCTAAAATTTGGACTAATGAGAAAGTAAAGGAATTTTTTGAATCATATGTGGAATAAAATAAAAGAACTATCCGATAAACATGGTTATATGTCTGGTATAGACAGAATGACGGAACGTGTAAAGAAAACAGGTGAGATATTTACACCAACATGGTTGGCAATCGATATCTTAAAAAAATCAGACTTGAATGCATTTGGTCCAGGCAAGACGGTAATAGACCCGGCGTGTGGTGATGGTCAATTGTTAGTGCCAGTTAAATGGTTAAAGGTATTACATCATGGTATGACGGAAGAAGACGCATTGAAAGATATCTATGGTGTTGATATAATGAGAGATAACGTTGATCTATGTAAGAAAAGACTTGGCGGCGGTAGTGGTAATATCTATATGGGTAATACATTAGACCCGAATACAAAATTAGAAGACCAAACTGAATATGAATATAGAAGAATACTTGATTTGTTTGGAGGTCCAAATTTATTAAAATTTATGGAATAATAACATTTACGTGATCTTATCGTTTTCCTTTTTTGTTTTTCATACAATACTAAAGTCACGGTAAGATCACGTAAATGCTATATAATGATAATTGTTTTAACATCTTTTCAAAAATAAAAGATGAATCTGTTGATATGATCTGTGTCGATCCACCATATGGTACAACTGGTATCAAGTGGGACAATGTATTAGATTTCAAAAAGATGTGGGAAGAGATTGATAGAATTATAAAACCAAAAGGTAACATAGTTATGTTTGGTAGTCAACCATTTTCAAGTTTATTAATTACATCAAAGTTAGATTGGTTTAGATATGAACTAATCTGGAATAAGAACAAATGTGGTTCTCCAGGTCTTTCAAAATATAGACCAAATAAGGTACATGAAAATATTATGATATTCAGTAAGAAACCTGGTGGTACTTATAATCCTATAATGGAAAAAGGTAAAGGTTATCATAGACACAATCCAGATGGTTATGGTTCAGGTAAGAATACACACGGATATGGTTTTGGAGGAGTTGGTAAAAATACAGGACATACAAATAAAGGTACAAGATACCCTAAAAGTATTCTTCATGCTAGTCGTAACTTTAGTGCTCAACAAACAAAACACCCTACACAGAAACCTACACCATTACTTGCTTGGTTGATAATGACATATTCAAACAAGAATGATACGGTGTTAGATTTTACTATGGGTAGTGGTGGTTGTGGTGTTGCTACTAAAATGACAGGTAGAAAATTTATTGGTATTGAACTAGATAAAGAGTATTTTGATATATCTAAAAAGAGAATAGACAGTGTAAAAGAAAACACTATAACATCAAAAGAACACTTATTTACTACTCAACTTACCGAAGATATGAAGACATTACCAGAAAGTGAATTATTAAGAAAAGAATTAGATACCTTTGAAAAACTAGAATGCTAGATCAATTTAAACGAATCAATGAAAAAATGTTAATGTTCTTGGTTTGTTCTTATAAAACCCTAGTAAATACTCGCAAAATAGTCCTTGACTTTAGGGGTACAACCTGATATTATATACGTATGAATAACACAGAAAAACAAATAAGACTTAAATTGTTAATTAAAAGACTTGACAATGTTAATAAAGTAGTATATAATAACCCTACTATGTCAATGTTCAATCAGTCAAAATTAATTAAGAAATTGAATAAGAATTTAAATTATAACAACACAAAGGAGAACACACTATGTCAAAAGTAAAAGCATATATTGAAACATCAGTAGAAAACGCTGTTGATAAGATTGTCTTTAAATTAAAAGATGGTCAGATTGATCTATCAACTGCAGTTGCAGAAGTTAAGAAAATTGATAACCTAGAAATGGTAGGTATCACAGAAGACACGGTTGAAGAAGTATTACTTATGGAGAGCAAATAGTGAGTAAGACTTTCAACGTTTGTTATTTGAGAGAGTATTCGGATCCAGAGGTTGGTGGTGAATACTTTTACTCTTATGAAACGGTATATAGAAATGTGCCTATGAAGTTTAAAAAGAAATTTAATGAGAAGACAAAACAAAAGATGGTTAAGTTTTTAGATTCTAACTATAAAGAAACAGCAACTAACTATCAAAATATATCTAAAGTAGAACTTATAGATGAAGAACAATATTATACAACATACGAAGATATGTGGCCAATTGAAGCTGAAGGTGACAGAAAAATGTGGCAAGATTATGGACAACAGTATGATAGACAATCTTTAAGAAAAGACTTTAATAAAAAACTAACAAATAGAAACGTATTAAATTATAATGATAAGAGGTTAAACTAATGAAATATGGTGAAGACAAGATAGTAAAAGAAATAGGTAAGTATATTGAATCAACTTACGGACAACATTACAGCACAACTAAAGATGGTTTTCAAGTGCAAGATATGTTGAGACAGTTGAATATAGATAAAGATTTTTGCCAGGCTAATGCCATTAAGTATCTTTGTAGATATGGTAAGAAAGATGGTAAGAACAGAAAAGATTTATTAAAAGCAATACACTACATTGTTTTATTGATGAGTAGTGAAGACAACAAATAGGAGAGAATATGGACACACAAATGGAAATAGTATTAGTAAAAGAAGATTTAGGTAAAAATCTATACAGAAAGAAAACCTATTATACACTTGTTATTGAACAAGAGGTATTAGCAAAAGATAAAGATGAAGCTGATAAGAAATTAAGTGACAATGGTATAGATCACTCACAGATAAACCACGAGATCACAGAAACTAAAGATGGTGTTGAAACTTATATGGTTGACGCCAATTATTCAGATTCAGATACAACAGAATATCTTGGTAAAGTATCTTACACAGATGATGAGTATGCTGAAGAAAATGGTGATGTAGAGATTGATCAATATGCTGATGAAAATGAAGAATCATTTAAGTTAACCGATGGAAGAATAATTAATAATGACTAAAGAAGATTACAGTTCACACGATTGGAGAAAGAATACAGATAGTGCTGTTGTAGTTGATGATAAAGTAGAACACAAAGCATTAAAAGTAAATGATAGTAGAGTTATCTTTATTAACCCTAACACATTGAAAGAAGAAACTGTAGATGTATCAAGGTTGATAAGAGTATTCGTAAACAATGGCGAAGGTAACAAAAAAAGTATAAAATGAAAACTGTAACAATCACTGTTAATAAGAAAACAATATCAGATGCATACAATCAAGTTGCTATGTTAAATGATATGGGGTTTCCTAACTTTCAAAAAGGCGAACCAATTACTAACTTAATGATTGAAGTTAAGAACGATTTAAAGAAACAAAAACAAAAAGTAAGTCTATGGACAAAACTAATGAGGTATATGAATGTATAGAAATGATGAAGAATTTAACCACGCTGATAGACCTTATCAAAAATTAGATGATAAGATTAAGAAATTAAACTCAACTAGAGTATATAAGAAGATCACACCAAAGAGTGGTTTATCTTGGTATGTTAAATGGGTATCAGTGGTTTTTGTTATCGCTGGTTGGATGCTACACGCAGTCAATTTATTTCCATACAATCTGGCAGTTCAAATGATTGGTGTTGCTGGTTGGTTATGGGTAGGTATACTTTGGCATGATAGAGCATTGATTGTATTAAACAGTATTGGTGTTTTCTTACTAGGTTTAGGATTATTAAAACACATGGTAGGTTTATAATGCCATTTGGACCAACGACATTAAGAAATGAGAGGGAAGAGTTTGTATTACAAAAGATAGAGTATTACAAAGTTAATGAATACATGGGTAGATCAAATTGGAAAAGACATTATTTTGATACTTACAAAGAAGCTGTAAAAATGTTTAAGAAACTAAAAGAAGAAAAAAGAAAGATAATAATATATGCTTGTAGAAATGATGAGTTAGGTGAACTTTCAACAGGACTAAACGATAGGTTTATAAATGAGTAATCAAAGACCGGCTAAGATAGAAAAGAAATTAGATAGAAATGGAGATATGCAAGTCTTCAAATTCTTTAAGACAGCAGCAAAGTTATTACATGATGAAGGCAAAGAAGATGAGGCATTCTACATGGAACAAATGGTTGATTGGTTAAGAAGTGGTAAACCATTACCCACAAGTGAAGAACAAATAACAAAGGCTTTGGGTCTATAATGGCGCATTTTAGGGGTGTAATAACCCTCGAATCGGGTGTGAAATCCTTGTCAGCGTGTCGCTCAGCGGTACAAAACCAAGTAAAATCAACGATTTTTAAAGGGTTGACATTTAAATCAATTCCTGTTATAATAAAGACTTATTAACACTAACAAAGGACAAAAATATATGAGTTACTTATACACTAAAGAACAATTGTTTTTAGAGTTTAAAGACGTTACTAAAAAAGATCAAAGTAAGAAGAAAGAGACCTATTCACATAGAATCGCTTATCTTACCGCTCTAAAAGAAGATATGATACAAGTACCTAAGAACTTTAATAACTTATCTATCAAACCAGATCAACTACAGAACTTGATTGATGATTGGTCCGCTCCTAATCCGAGAGACGCAACATATATGAGAGTTTTCGGTATGACTTACGCTGAGAAAAAAGCACAAGAAGAACTAGAGTTTTTTATTTATGAAAATGGTGAAAAAAAAGAAGTTAGAAAAACTAAACAAGACGCATAATCAATACATAAGATCGTTAGGTATTATGATTGATATTGATAGTGGTGTAATTCTACAACAGAGACATGGCACACCGATGCCAAGTTATAATTGTAGGCCATCACTACCAACGAGTGATAGAATTTCTGGTGACACTTACAAAAGACAATACACGAGCACTATACCAGAAGGCAAAACAATTAGTGTTGCGTATAACAAAGGTCCTTACATGATAGTTGATGTAAAAGACTTTAAAACAATGGGAAAAAAAGTATGAACAAATATATAATGATAATTGCACTAGTATTATTTACTACAAGTGCGACTGCGAATGAGACAATTGACACAAAAGTAAAAAACTTTATTGTTAGTGAATGGGTTGAGGTAAAAGAATACCAAAAGACACAATGGCAAGAAGGCAATGAACAGGTAATTGGAACTTGGACTAAATTAAAAAACTTTATATGGAAAGTTGGTAATAATGTTACACAAGATTAGTGATTTCTGTTTAAAGATTGATGGTGTCAAAAAAACAAGTGATAGACTCTATAATCTTAAATACAATAATCCAAAGACGCCTGAGCGTGATGCTCAGGTTGCCGAGTTAATTGATGATATTCAATCAACTTGTTTATTAATTGCTAAAGATGTTAAACCATATGACAGATAAAAATATACAAATACAAAATCTTCTAATACAGAAAAAGAATTTAGAAGAAACATTAGAATGGAAACATAATAGATTCCACGAAGATGAATTATATGAGATTAATGATACATTAACAAAGTTAGGAGTAACTACTGATGAGAATAATATTATTACTATTGGTTAGTTTATTAGTAACTAATTGTCAAGCGACAAGATCAAATGTAGGCGCAACACTAGGTGCTGTAACTACCACTGGCGCTTGTGTATCAATGGGAATCAATGATCCATATGCGATTGCTGGTTGCGCTGTTGTTGGTGCATTTACTGGCGCAGAGGTTATGTATAATTCAGATTATGATGTCCATAATGCTACGTTTGTAGATCATTTAAACCATGGTAAATCTACAAGTAGTTACACCAATTGGTTTAATCAAAAGACAGGTAATAGTGGTATCATACATACGACAAGATCATATAATAAGGGTCCTATCAAATGTAAAGATTATAGTGCGACTGTTGATATATCTAACAGATGGCCTCTTGTAGGTGTTGGTGGTGTCAATAGAAATACAATTTTTGGAATAACTTGTCAAATGCCAGATGGCAGATGGGTAGAATGGAAAGGTCAATAATGAATATAGTTGCAATGAACAAATTAATGTTTTACACAATCGTTTTAATACTCTTCAGTAAGTATGCGTTTGGTAATGAGAATGGCGACTTGTCAGGAACGACATATCCTTCAGATAATGTAAAAGTTATAGAGATATTAGATAAGATAGAACAAATAGAAAAAGAAGAAGACAAGGTTTATTGGAATAAGATAACAACTGTGAAACCAAAGAATGCGGCTGATCAGTATTGTTACGTAAAAGTTATTATCAAAGAGAGTGATAATCAACTTATCAAGGAAGAAATTTTGGAGTGTGCAGATGGTAGAAAACGAGTCGATGGACCAACTTATTGGGAACTATTCGCTGAGTTTTACTATACTGATATGGCACAACCAGAATACTGCCGAAGATATAGTCGGAACAAACATGCCTTTAAAACACCAGGAAAAGTATGTTTAAAAATAAATGGTGAATGGGAGATAAGATGATAAAAAATATAATCATAATCTCATTAGTTATAGTTGTTGTGACAGGTATGACAGGGGCTGAGTTTTTAGATCATATAGCTTTAGCACTTGACAAAGCGCAAGAACTAGTATATAATGTAAAAAGTGAGGTTAAATAATATGAACAAATATGTAAAAATAATGGGTATAATGACCCTATCTTTGTTGATGACCAATTGTGCGTCTCAATATAAGATTAAGACAGAGAAGTCTAAAGTATTAAATGAGGTACCGAAATGGTATGTTAATGACTTTTCTGATAAGAAAGCGTGTGACACGCCTACGTTTGGTAAGAACAAAGATAAAATGTGTATCTTTGGTGTTGGTACTGCGGTATCTCCAGACTTACAACTTGCGATAGAGAAAGGCATGATGGTTGCGAAAGCAGAAATGGCTGATATTATCAAAGGTGAAATGAATAAGTCTTCAAAAATATTCATTACTGAACTTGGCAAACAACATAACAAGACTACTGTGTCAGAGGTTGAGTCTACAATTGTGAACTTAATTACAAAGACACCAGTAAGAGGTTATGAAATCTTTGCTAAAGATATAACTATGACTAAAAATGGTTATTACAGAGTGTGGATTGGGTTAAGATTACCAATGGGTGATTATAACAAAATGTATAACTTTACAATATCAGAAGCTGTTGATGCTTACAATGTAAAATCAAAAGCTCAGATTGCGTTTCAAAAGTTAGAGGAAACATCAAATGAAGATAGTAATTTACAGTAAAAATAACTGTCAGTTCTGTACCAAGGCGAAGCACCTTGTTAAGACGCTTGGCCTTGAATACGAAGAAAAGTCTTTAGAGAAAGACTTTGGTTCTGATCCTGTTAAACTAATAGAAGATATTGGTAAACAGGTTAGAACAATGCCACAAGTTAAGATTGACGATAAGTTAGTCGGTGGTTACAATCAATTAGTAGAATACTTTGCCGATAAAGGTTTAGTAAATTTTAAGGGTGAGAAGATTGACAAAAGATAATATTATATTATTTCCACAAAATAAAATTGTGGAGAGATCAACTGCTGGTAAAAAACTACCTAGTAAGAAAGATCAAAAGTTTTTAGACGAACTTGCTAAACAACAAACCAAAGAGTTTGTAGAGACAAGCGTTGATGATATGAGTATGAATTTATTGAAAAGTTTTTATAATATGGGTATCAAAACAGAACGAGGTGAGTTTACAAAAGACTTGGCTATGTTAGTTGATACAATGAGAGGTTTGATATACAGAGACTTTAATATGAAACACCCGTCACAAGTATTAGCAGAGAAGATGGTAGAACTAAAAGTATTAAAAAACGGCACTCAAAGTGCGAGAATAAACTATGACATATTCCAAAAAGGTGTTAAGACAGTGCCTTTAAATCCAGAGATCCGAGAAGAACTAAAAGATGGCCCAGATTGGTTGGAGCCAGATGAGGACCTTGACAAATGAATTCGCTAAGAATCGCCTTTACAGGTTGTAAAATAGTTAAACTAACAACTGAAAATATATAGGAGTATATTAATATGTTAAATACAATAAAAAACTTGTTTGGTAAAGATGAACTAGTAAAAGTAAAAACAGTAAAAAGAACTGTTGCTATTGAAACTAGAGGCAGAAAAGCTTTATCAAAAAAACAAAAACTACTTAACTTACTATCAAAAGGTGGTAATGTTGCTTGGACTTCAATTCAAAAGAACTTTGATTTAGAGTCTCCAAGATCAATGATTGACACGCTTAGAGCTGAAGGTCACATGATCTATGGTAACAGAGTTGGTGGAAAAAAATACTACAGAATGGGAACTCCAACAAGAGCTATCATCGCTGCTGGTATCAAAGCGTTATACGGAACTCCGTTCAAGTATGACAACCACACTGTTTCTGTAAAGAAAGCAGACCTAATCGCACTTGATGCGTAGTTAGAAAGCTAGATGGGGCGCTTCGGCGCCCTTTCTTATTATGGACTTACAACACGGATTATTATTTCTTTTTTTGAGTGTTAGTTTTACACTAACAATTTTATGTATAGGTTTGTATATCTATAATAAAAATCAACAATCAATTAAAAAAGAAGAAGAAAAAAATCCGGTTGATGGAATTTTATAAGTATTACAAAAAATTATGATAGATAAATTAATAATTGATCAGATTGAACAACAGACAACAGATAATAATGTTGCTGTTTTATTATCAGGTGGTGTTGATAGTTTATCAGTTGCATTCGCTGCTCATAGAATGGGTAAGAAGATAACTGCATATACGTTTCATCTACAAGATCAGCCATCATATGACGCTACAAAGGCCGCTGAAGTGGCCAAACTTATGGGTTGGGGTATTCATGTTATAGAAGTACCTACACACAATTTACAGAACGATTTTCAAAGATTAGTAAAAGAAGTAAGATGTAAAAAGAAAACACATTTTGAATGTTGTTTTCCATTTTTATATGTGTATCCAGAGATTGAGGAAGATGTTGTATTAAGTGGTTGGGCTGCTGATGGTTACTATGGTATATCTAAAAAGGCCATGATACATTATGGTCCAGGTAAATCAAAAGAAAAATTTGATGAGTTTAGAGATAACTATTTTGACATAAACAATCAAGCAGGTTATCTATGGCATGAATTGGTTGCCAGAAACAATAAGAAACAATTGATTACACCATATCTATCTCTTCCTGTCAAGGACTTTTTCTATAACATGACATGGGAAGAAGTAAACAAACCATTTCAAAAACATCATGTGGTTACTGCATTTGAAGAATTTAAAAAATTTAAATTTAAGAAACATATCAACTTACAGTTAGGTGCTGGTGTGGACAAATTATTTGAAACCCTAATTGATGATAAATTTATTAACTTTAAATTTAGAAAACGAGTAATGGACATATGTAGAGATTGGTCTAAAATGTCAGATGATATAGGAGTGCTACAATAATGATTATAATAGATTTAAACCAAATAATGATTTCAAATCTGATGGCCCAAAGTAAAGGGGATATATCAGAGTTACCAAATAAAGACGCAGTAAGACACTCTATCTTAAATACAATTAGAGCATTTAATATGAAGTTTAAAGATGAGTTTGGCACGTTAGTATGTGCTGCTGATGCTGCTGATCCATGGCGTAGAGATATATTTCCACAATACAAAGCTTCACGTAGAAAGAATAGAACTGAAAGTAAGATTGATTGGAAAGGTGTCTTTGGTATTATGAGTGAGATAAGAGAAGAACTTACAAAGAATATGCCATACAAAATATTACATGTGGATAGATGTGAAGCAGATGATATCATTGCCACACTAGTCGCTATGAGAGAAGAAGACAAGTATTTAATCATATCTGGCGACAAAGACTTTGTGCAACTGCAACACTATGGAGACGTATATCAATATAGTCCTATGTTAAAAAGTTTTATGGGTGAGAATGTAAATTCAGAAACATTTTTAAGAGAACAGATTATCAAAGGTGATAGATCAGATGGTGTTCCTAATATATTAAGTGATGACAATATATTTTTGACAGACGAGAGACAGAAACCTATCAACAAAAAAAGATTGGAAGAGTGGTCAGATACAGATAACATACCTCTAGGCAGTCAAACAAGAAAGAACTTTGAACGTAATAAAACATTAATAGATTTATCTATGATACCAGAAGACATTAAAACAAGTATTATAAATAACTACAAGAACTATAAAGATAATAGCAGATCGCTACTGTTGCAATACTTTATAGATAATAAGCTAAAAGCATTGATTGAAAACATTAATGATTTTTGATAACATATATATGGAGAAAACAAATGGCTGAAGAAAGAGCAAGAAACCCTAACTTAATATCACCGGCGTCTATGACAGCAATGGCATCTACTGCAGGTTCTGGTAAAGAGTTAATGAGTGAAATCTTTACCAAAGTTAATAATGCTAAAGTAAAGGCAGACAAGATCGCTGTGTTAAAGAGAAACGATACACAAGCAATGAGAATGATCTTAAAAGGTGCCTTTGATCCAAAGATACAATGGGATTTACCTCCTGGAATACCACCGTTTATAAAAAACGAAGTGCCAGAAGGAACTCAACATACTTGGTTAGAGAACGAAAGCAGAAGATTATATAACTTTGTAAAAGGTGGTAATAACCAACTTAACAAAATAAAAAAAGAAACACTATTCATACAAATATTAGAAGGGTTGCATTATAAAGAAGCAGCGGTTTTAATTGATGTAAAGAATGGAACTTTAAATAAGACATACAAAGGTCTTACATCAGAAGTTGTAAAAGAGGCATTCAATTGGAATGCTGAATTTGCGAAACCTGCTGAATAAAACATACGAATCAAAGGGTGCGACACTTGTTGTTCACCCTTTGTTCCCCCCAAATCCCTATAAAACCACGCAAAATACTTGTTGACAATCCCTCTATTTTATGTTATTATATAAATATGAAAGTGAGGAATATATAATGAAAAAAGTAATAGTATTTTTAACAGTATTATGGTTTGGTTTAAACGCCTTATCCAATTCAGTTAAAGCAGACGAGTATAACACAGCCGTGATTGGTCATGTTGTATCAGAAACAATTAAAGGTACCGACATGGACCACCAGAAATTGTTAGAGGCAGAAATGAGTAAGATGGCTCATACATTTGCTTTACAAATGGCTTACACGCTTGAAAAACATTTACCTTACATTATGGATTCTGTAATGACACAATTGAGACTTGAACTTGATAAGAAACACAAATGCTTATTATTAAAAGATTCTAAAATTGGGGATAAAGAATGTCAAAACAAACACTAGTGACTAAAAAAGTATTAAAACGAGAGCTTGTAAGTAATCGTAAATATAAGACTACTTACAAAGACATCAAAAAGTATTTTAAGATGATTAACAAAGCTGTATTTGGTAATCTACTGTCGCCTTTTAATGAAATCTTAATTAAAAAGATTTATTCAGAGGCAGCTTCTAAAAAATATTGTTATGGACAAGTTATTGCTTGGGAATGGAAAAGAAAAGGTACCAGAGTTTATCATTTAGAAATGCTACCTTATTATCATAACAAAAAAGAATTCGTGGACACTTTAGGACACGAAATGGTACACCTATACCAAATGGCCAACGTAGGTGATACTGGGAATCATAACAAACTATTTTATAGTTTTAGGCCTAAATTAAACAAAATAGGTTTAGACCTATAGAAAGATATATTATGAGTGAAGTGAGAAGTGGTAAAGAGTTAGACCCCTATTTAAGAGGTCGTATTGGTGAGGCAAGAGTTAATTTAGAACAATTAATCAAACCAAGTAATCCAAGTGGCACAAAAAAAGTTTATTATCTAGGTAATTTTAGAAAAGATGTATTAGATAATTTTACAGAAAAACAATCAACCAAAATATTTAATGCTATGGAAAAGATGCACAACCAAGTACATTTATTTCAAAAGAAAGTACCTAGTTTTACAGACGCAGATGGCGTTGATTGGACTGGTTACGAATATATAGCAATCAAAAAATAATATGAATAGAGTTAGGACCTTAATGTTAATGGCTACAATTGTCTTCTGGGCGATAGTATGGTGCCATTATAAATCATTAGCAAATGCTGATGTTCCAAAGAGACCTAACTTTAAACATAGTAATAATACAGAATTTTTACATAGTGTTAAACAATGTGTTGACTATGTTTATTATCATAATGATGTTGAAGAAGTTAACCTAGAACTATTAATAGCACAAGCAGCATTAGAGTCTGGTTGGGGTAACAGTAGATTTGCTAATGAGGGTAATAATCTATTTGGTATTAGAACATATGATTTAAGAGAACCCCATATGTTACCATCAAATAAACCAAAGAAGTGGGGTGTAAAAGTTTATAAACATGAATGTGATAGTGTATTAAACTATATAAATATACTAAACAAGGGTAAGGCTTTTACAGAGTATAGAAAGTTAAGAGAAGAAGGTATCACAGACCCATTTATACTAACAGAGACACTTGATGCATATGCATCGGATAAATATTATTTCGCAAAAGTTAAAAGTATATTAATCAAAATTAGAAAAGACTATCAGTAATGTTCTTAACGATATTAACATTTTTATCGGCCATATCTATATCAATTATAGCGGCTGGGTATTCAATCATAGGTCTAGCGACATTGTTTGCTGGCGCTGTAATACCTATTATATTAATGGGTTCAGCATTAGAAGTTGGTAAACTAGTTGCGGCTAGTTGGTTGTATCACAATTGGAATAGTAATGTTCCCAGGTTACTAAAAGCATATCTATTCTCAGCTATTATTATCTTAATCTTTATTACATCTATGGGTATCTTTGGTTTTCTATCAAAGGCACACCTAGATCAAGTCAAACCAACATCAAGTAATAACATCAAAATAGAATTATTGAATAATCAAATTAAGTCACAACAACTTATTATTGATAGATCACAAAAGACATTAACACTATTAGACAAGGCATTAGAAGTTTACATAGATAAAGAATTTGTAACTAGAGGTCTAAAAGAACGTAAGAAACAAGAACCAGAAAGATTAGAACTAAACACAGCAATCAAAGAAGCAAGTAATGAGATTGGCAAACTATCCGAAGAAAAGGGTATATTGAGTTTAGAACAAAACAAGATAGAGGCAGAAGTAGGACCAATCAAATATGTGGCAGAGTTGATCTATGGCGAGAACGCTGAAAACAATTTTGACAGCGCTGTTCGTATAGTGATATTGATACTCATATTTGTATTTGACCCTCTCGCTGTACTTCTCTTAATCGCAGCAAACATATCATTAAGACAATGGCGTCAGAAAAGAAACATAAAAAAGAGTGAAGAAAAGTTTGATTTAGAAAGCAGATTAGAGAGAGAACGTAAGAAGGCGAAAAGACTTAACGAGAAGAATAGAGACTATAAGAAAATGGTAACTAAAATAGGTGACTTCAAAGACATGGATCCAGACGAAATCAAATTAAAATTAGACCAAATATATGACTGGAATGAAAAAGATTAGTATTATATTATTATTGGTGTTTCTATCAGGTTGTATGAAAACCACCTGTGTAACAGATACCGAATGTACAAAGAAACTAGATTGGAATAACAAGGGCTTTACTTTGTTTAGAACAGTGATAACTAATGGGACAAATTTGGGCAAATAGAGGGTTGACAAGCACCCTAAAGTGTGATATATTATAGACTATGGAACCAAAAATTCATATACCAATAGAAGTACAAAAATTAGATGCACTTGCTAGTGCGTGTAAGAAGGCAACTAATCCTGACTTTAAAGCTTTATGGTATAGGAAGTTGATTGATTTGGGATACAAATATAAACTAATGGACTATGTAATGAAGAAAGGCTTGAAACACTAATGAATATATTTTATGTACACAAAGACCCTGTAAAGTCAGCAAAGATGTTGATAGATAAACATGTGGTTAAAATGATTATAGAGTCAGCACAAATGTTATCTACTGCGCACAGATTAATCGATGGCGAACAGTGGGAAGATAGAACTAAAGCTGGTAGAAGAATAAAAAGATGGCGACTAAAGAACAAAGAACATGAAGATATAATCTACAAAGCTTCACACGTTAAACACCCTAGTACAATTTGGGTTATGGCGTCAGCATATAATTACTATTGGTTATACAATCACATGGTTGCGTTGAATGATGAATTTAAATTAAGATACAATCATACAGAAGACCATATGACAATTAGAAAATTAGGTATTATACTTCGTAATCCACCTAAAGGAATATCTCTAACTACAATACGAACAGATCCCACTCCAGCAATGCCTGACGAGTGTAAGATACCTGGCGATGTAGTTGGTTCGTATAGAAAGTATTATGTTATGAAGAAAAAAGATATGGCATCGTGGAAGGCGCCATCAACCCCACCTGAATGGTATACGAAAGGTTTACAAAATGGACTATGAAGAAATGGAAAAGATGTCACTAGAGGAATCTAAAAGACAAACAAAAGAACGAAAAGAAATTGGACTAAATATGATAAGACCATTTACATATGATGAAAAGAAATTATTATGGGATGGATTAAGAGAAGACAATAAGACCTTACATGAATTAGCAATGGAAGGTTTTAATGAAGAACAAACATTAAGAAGAATAGAAGAAAAACAAGAATTAAGTTTAATAGAAGAAAGGAACGGATTCTAATGATTAAAGAAGCATTAATAAAAAAACTAGAAGGTGATATTGCTGTTGCTGAAGCAGATTTAAAAACTTTCTTAGCGTCACCAATTGGTGTTGCTGAACATATTGACTATGTAATAACAGCAGAGAAAAAAGTAGAAATACTAGCACATGCTAAAGATAAACTAGAGGCAATTACAAACCTATAATGCCATCATATACATTTTACAATTCAAAGACCAAAAAAGAATATGACGATATGATGACTATTGCTGAAATGGAAGAGTTGTTAAAGAAGAAGAAACATATTAAACAGGTTCCTAAAGGTATAAATATTGTAGCGAGTACAGGTGACCGTCATATGAAATCAGATGGTGGTTGGAAAGACACACTATCTAAAATAGGTGAGGCACACCCTGGTAGCCCATTGGCACAACAGACACAAAAGAAGTCTATAAAAGAAATTCGAACTGAACAGGCTATACAAAAGAACAAGAAACGAGTAGCAGCAAGGAGAAAACGATAATGGCAGACATACCAGATTATATGAGAGGCTTTGACCTTGATGAAGATTGGGGTATAACTCCTGTTGAAAAACCAGCAGAGAACACTCAACCAACAATTGACCCTAAAGCAATAGACGATCAAAATTTAGAACTATCAAAAGTTAAATCAGATGTATCAGATGTTAAGTCTATGATGAATGAGATCATGCAGATTGTTAGTGAGAAAGAAACGATCACTAAAGAAGTAAATAGTGAAGCAACTGAAACTAGATTTAAAGAAATAGAGAAAATCATATTACCTTTTCTATATAACCTACAAAAGAGTGATGAGCCTTATATCCATTGGCCGAACCGTGGTCCAATAATTAAGGCACAGATAGAAAAGATAATGAAACTTACAAGGAATCAATAATGAAATTAAGTAATAATTTTAGTCTAAACGAAATGACTAAGAGCCAAACGGCTGAACGAAAAGGGATTAGTAATAATCCTAGTGAGGACCATATGAACAGTTTGAAAGCATTGTGTGAAAATGTGCTACAAGTTGTTAGAGATCATTATGGTAAAGTTGTATCAATATCAAGTGGATATAGAAGTCCAGAGTTATGCGTATCCATAGGTTCATCAGTAAACTCACAGCACGCAAAAGGCCAAGCCGCAGATTTTGAAATCTTTGGTGTGTCTAATGCTGATCTATGTAAATGGATTAGTGAGAACTGTGACTTTGATCAGATGATATTAGAATACCACACTGTAGGGGAACCTAATAGTGGTTGGGTGCATGTATCATATAGATCAGATGGTGAAAATCGTAAACAGATATTAAGAGCTTACAGAAATGAAAGCAAGAAGACTTGTTACGAATCATACGACCCTAGCTGAAAAGAGAAAAGGGACGAAGTAAGAAACGACCCTGCTTTATTAAATGACCATATGATGAAGTATAGGTCCATCTAGCACTTGACAAACAGCGTATATTATGATATACTATGAGTATAAAAATATGAAAGTGAAAATATAATGACAAAGAAATTTAATTTTATCGAGTTAGACAAATCAAAACTACCAGTAACTAAAGGTAAAAAAGTAGATGGTTTTCGTTTCTATGATATAGAAGGTAAAGCGTATCCATCAATTACCACAGTATTAGGTGCTGATCCTAAGAAAAAAGAAGGCCTACAAAAATGGCGAGACAGTATTGGTGAAGAAGTTGCCAACTGGGAAATGATGAGAGCAGCCAATCGTGGTAAAGGAACTCACACATTAATAGAACAATATATCAAAGGCGAGACACCAAGTATTAGACGTGTATTACCATTAGGTCTATTCAGACTAATTAAACCATATGTAGATCAAGTTGATAACATACATTGTTTAGAAACAATCATGTATAGTAAAGAATTGACTATCGCAGGTCAAGTTGACTGTATCGGTGAATACAATGGTAAGTTATCAGTAATTGATTTTAAAACAGCAAACAAAGAACGACAAGAATCTTGGATAGAGAACTACTTTATGCAGACTACAGCCTATGCTCAAATGTATAAGGAGACTTTCGGAAAAGAGATTGAACAAATCGTTATTTTACTAGCATCCGAAGATGGTTCAGTTCAAACATTTGTAAAGAATCCTAAAGATTACATGGAACCTTTGAAACAATGTATTAGTGACTTTTATAAATATTATGAAGAACTAAACAAGGATAAGATCAAGCAAGAGTAGCCCATATCTTATAGAGGATATGAAAAAACTACTAATCTTAATTTGTCTATTGTGGAATACCACTAGTCATGCTGAACTACAAGACTACGATCTTTTCAGTATGAATATGCCAATGTTATGTGGAACGCAAGAGACTATTGATCAGTATATTTTAGATAATAACTTTACGGCTGTCAACATAAGTTTTGGCAGACAAAATGGCCTAACTGATGGCGATATTGTATTTGCTGTAAAATATTATATAAACGAGAAACATCAAACATTAGCAGTAGCAGAAATACCAAACGATCCACTTCAATGTATATTATATCTTACATATAATATGAAAATGAATGAAACGCTACTAGGTACTGGCACTTGACAAATTAGTAAAAGTGTGGTATAATTAAAAGAGTTGCAACCTGTGTAGGCGAAAGCGAGAGTAAGTAACCTACACTTATATAATAGGAGTTATAATGACATACAGTGAAGACAAAGCACAAAGAGAAAAAGAAAGAGCACAAGACGCCAGTATGGAGAATGAGGCTAGTCCTCCAACACCAATGGTGCAGATTTCATTAAAAGAATACGACAAACTAAAAGACAAACAGCATTACATTACAGACAAAGGTTTAATTGATATCATTGATAATATGGAAAGACTATTAAGAGCTTTAAGAAAGCATATAGTTAGATCGGACTTCAATGAATAGCAAAGAATTTAGTTTGACAATTGAGGGTATTGTAAAAGAGAAAAGAATTACATACATGGACGCTGTTGTATGGTACTGTGATGAGAATGGTTTAGATACTAGTCAAATATCATCATTGGTTTCAAAATCATTAAAAGAAAAAATACAGGTAGAAGCAAGTAATAAGAACATGTTGAAAATGCCTAAGATTGGTGTACTACCAACATGATGTATGGTAGATTATGGTAGGAAGACCTAAAAAATATCACACACTAGAGGAAAAACAAGAGGCTTTAAAAAGTTATAGATTAAAATATTCTAAAAGTGAAAAAAGTAAAGCAACTAAAAAAAGATACATACAAAGAATATTAAATGACCCTATAAAAGGACCTATCTTTAAAGCAAAAAAAGCAGAAAGAGATAAGAAATATACTAGTAAACCAAAAACAGAAGAACAAACAAAAAGAAGAAAATTATGGGAAACCAACTACCGTAAAAATAATCCAAAATATCAAGCTTGGGCAAAAAACTATCGTAAAGAATATTATATAAAATATAGAGCAAAAATATTAAAAGAACAAAAAGAATATTACGCTGATAATCCAGATAAACTCGAAGAAAAGATTATTAGAAAACGAGAATATCATACAAAATACAAAGAATATTTTAAAGCTCATAGACAAAAACCAGAAGTTAAAAAACAGATTCAAGCTACGGCAAGAAAGTATCAAAAAAACAAAAGAAAAACAGATCCAATTTATAAAATACGAATGTGTTTAAGTAGTAGATTAAATCACGCATTGCGAGGTGAATTAAAAGCAGCTAATACAATGAAATTGGTAGGTTGTTCAGTTGAGTTTTTAAAACAATATTTAGAAAATCAATTTAAACCAGGTATGACTTGGCAAAATCACACGGTAACAGGTTGGCATATAGATCATATTATGCCTTGTTCTATTTTTGATTTAAGTAAACCTGAGAAACAAAAAGAGTGTTTTCATTATACAAACTTACAACCATTATGGTATGATGAAAATATAAGAAAGAGTAATAAAGTATAATGTATGGAGGTTTTGATGTATATAAGACTTACTTGGCAATCAAGTTACACTTTCAGTCAGACAGTTATGACTATTATAAGTATGGTGGTAAGGTCAACGCAAAGCTTGACACATTTACAAAACGGAAAGATAGATACTTCTTTCACAAACTGAGTACAAAATATGGACAAGATGATATACTTGATTTCTTTGTTGCTAACTTCATTGCAGATAGTAAGAGATGGATTGGTAATTTGCTTCAAAATGATGGTAAAGATGTTTACCTGGATTATAAAAAACGGAAAGAGTCATTTGCCTACCATTTTAGAGGAGACTGCACTAACGTTGTTAATGATTTTAGCAAGCGTGGGCTTTCTTTTGATGATGGCTTTGCTGTATCTATGGGACAACACCCAAGAATGTTACGTTTACTTATTCAAGGGAAAATTAGTTACCAGACCGCGGTCGTGCTTAATCACTTTCTTAACTTTACTAAAAATTGGGATAAAGAAATTACCGAGAAAGTTGTATGGCCTGAAATCTCACTTAAGGTTACCAGAGTAAAACCATTTATAAATTTTAATGCGACAGAGTGTAAATTGATTATGAAAGAGATATTTGTTAATGGCTAAAAGAGTATTTTGTATAGGTAATGGTGAGAGTAGAAAAGGTATTGATCTATCACAATTAAGACCACATGGTAAGATATATGGTTGTAATGCTTTGTATAGAGATTTTACACCAGATGTATTAACTGCAGTTGATCATGGTATCATGCACGAGATATATCAAAGTGGTTACTGTGATAAGAATGAGACTTGGTTACGTAGTTGGACTAAAATACCAGCGCCGGTGTATCACACATTGGTATATGCTAACATGAGTAATGAAGACAAAGAACTACTAGACAAACATCAATCTAATAAAATGGAAAATGATAGAGGTACTAGTCAGGAGTTTGTATTTCATGGTTCTAATTTATCAGGCAGAGTAAATATTATAAAAAAAAATAAAGAGATAGCAGATAAAGGGTATACTACAACAACTCCTAATGCTTTTACTAATAATAAACCTAATGTTGTAAAGAGATACGTTAATCATACAGCAACATTTGTTACATGGGTGAGCGACACCGATAAAGTACACAGTATAGACGATCTAGTTGAAGGAGAACGAGACAAAGGTTGGGCCTGTGGTGCTACTAGTGGTAGAATTGCTACTATCATAGAGAAAGACTTAACAGAGATATATTTGATTGGACATGATCTAGTGAGTAATACAAATAAGATCAACAATCTATATAAAGACACAAAACACTATGGTGTATCAGACAACGCTCCGATACCTGAAGTGAATTGGGTAGGACAATGGGGAAGTCTAATAATGGACAACCCACAGATCACTTTTTACAAGGTTAATCCAGAGGGCAATGATAAAGTATCACAACCCATAAAAGAGTGGTCAAAATTAAAGAATTTACAATATGTTACACTTCAAACGACACTTGACAAATACAGTTAAATGTGGTATAATGAACTCTATAACTATTATAAATAAGTATGATACCGATTATACAGGTAACACAAATATAACAATACGTAAATATATACAAGGAGAAAAATATAATGGACTTTGATACATTAAAACAATCGTCAAGTAACTTTGACAAACTTACGAAAGCCATCGAGGCTAACCTCAATCCTGAGGACAAACAAAACAACAAATCAAAATACCAAGACGACAGATTTTGGAAACCCGAACTAGATAAAACTGGTAATGGTTTTGCTGTAATTAGATTTTTACCAGCGCCAGAAGGTGAAGACTTACCTTGGCAAAGAGTATGGTCACATGCATTCCAAGATGTAGGTGGTTGGTATATTGAGAACTCATTAACTACAATCAGTCAAAAAGACCCTGTGTCAGAAGAAAACACAAGACTTTGGAATACTGGTTTAGATAGTGATAAAGAAATTGCTAGAAAGAGAAAAAGAAAATTATCTTATTACTCAAATATTCTAGTGGTATCTGATCCTAAGCATCCAGAGAACGAAGGCAAGACTTACTTATTCAAATTCGGTAAAAAGATTTTTGATAAGATTACTGAGTCAATGCAACCTGCGTTTGAAGACGAGAAACCTATTAACCCATTTGATTTTTGGAAAGGTGCAAACTTTAAACTAAAAATTAGAAAAGTTGATGGTTACTGGAACTACGATAAGTCCGAGTTTGAGGGCGTATCACAAATTAAAGAGAGTGATGAAGATATCAAAACATTGTGGTCTTCTCAACACCCTTTAAAACCATTTCTTGCACCCGACAATTTTAAAACCTATGACGAACTCAAAGAGAAACTGAATAGGACGATTACAGGTGTACGAAGCGCAACAACTGCTGATAAAACAGACCTCCCATCTGCGGCAAGTGTTACGAAAAGTACTGATGTTGCTCCAAAAGCAGCTAGTGATGATGACGATACGTTGTCTTACTTTAGTAAATTGGCTGAAGAGGAGTAATTCTCTCTCACATCAATAACTTTGAAAGGGCGGCTGAAAGGCCGCCTTTTTTGTTTGTATAAATATAATATATGGCAATAAGTATAATCGACCCAATCAAAATTCAACAAGGCGGCATAAGAAAAAGTGTTGACTGGTATAAGAAAACTGTTGCTACACTTGGCGATAGTATCACAGCTGCGGCCCTAATGAGGTCAGGCAAATTAAATGGTATTCCTAGCAGAGGAAGACTAAATTTCTTCTATTATGACCCTAAATATAAGAAGACATTACCTTTGTATGATAGGTTCCCACTTGTATTACCTTTAGAGACAATACCAGGTGGATTTATGGGAATGAACTTTCACTATATAAGACCTGTTCAACGAATTAGTTTATTGAACAACTTACAAAAGTATGCTTCTGGTGGTATGAAATCATCAACAAGAATTAATGCTAGTTATGATGGCATTAAGAATGTAAGAATTGCGAAAACGACTATCAAAAAATATTTGTATAGTCACGTCAGATCAAACTTTTTAAGAGTTGATTTTGATGAAGCAGCGTTGGCAGTTATGTTGCCAGTGCAACAGTTTAGAAAAGGACAACCATACTAATGGCAATATTAAGAGGCGGGAAAAGAATTGGTGGATACGATATCAGAATAGGTTTGCCTAGAGATAGGTCACTTGATGATGTCCAAAGAGATCCACGTTTAAGACAAAAGGCTGGTGGTAATCCTGAAACTACTATGGGTAGATTTCAAGCCATGGTCAATGAGGCTGAAGGCTTTCAAAGAAAGGCTAGGTTCTATGTTGAGTTTGGTTTACCAAAAGGCGCTGTTATTGGAAATGGTAACCAAGATGAAATGCAAGGTTTCTCATCAGATGCATTAGTGCAGTCAATGAGAACAGATAACACACACAGACGTGTTCAAGCATTTTGTAGTGAGATATCTATGCCAAATAGAGAAGCAACAGCAAAAGAAATTAAACATAATGGACCAGCAAGAAGTTTTATTTACGATTATACTTCTGCTGACATTACTGCTACATTTTACACAGACAAGTTTATGAGAGAAAGAACTTTCTTTGAGATATGGCAAAAGGCAGCATTCAGTAACACTACACATAATTTTAATTACTACGATAACTATGTTGCGCCAATAGACATTATGGCGTTAGGTAGTTTTGCTAGTAGAGATGAAAGAGATGATGTAACCTATGCAGTTAGACTATTAGGTGCATATCCAAGAATAATTAGTGAAGTAGGATTCAGCCATGAGGCGAATTCAGTACAAACATTTACTGTTACATTTTCATTTAGAAACTGGGTTAACTATTTCATAGATAGAAATGGTACAATAGATTTAGGACAAGGTGATTTCAAACAACCAACAGTCAAAAGAGCTGGTGGTATATTTGGTGGATTAATTAGTATGTTACCACCAGAGATAAGACGAGCAGGACGAGACGTGTTGAATGAACTAAGGAAGAAAGCACCAATCGGTAGAATTACAGGCGGTAGAGTATTCCCACCATTTAGAATACCACCGTTAAATATTTAATATTATAAGGAGAACATAATGGCATTACCAACAATTGAGACACCAAGATATGAATTGACTTTACCATCAAGTGATGTGCAAGTACAGTTTAGACCATTCCTAGTCAAGGAAGAAAAACTATTACTCGTGGCTATGGAATCAAAAGACAATAACGAAATAGTAAATGCAACAAAGGGTATATTGACAACTTGTACATTTGACAAACTTGATATAGACACACTACCAATGTTTGACATAGAATATTTGTTATTACAAATAAGAAGTAAATCAGTAGGTGAAGTTGCTAACTTCAAAGTTATTTGTCCAGACGACAAGATGACTGCTGCTGACGTAGAATTAGATTTATCTACTGTTGAAGTACAAGTAGATGATGACCATAATAACAAAGTTGTTATAGACGAAGAAAGAAAACTAGGATTAGTATTGAACTATCCATCGCTAGGTATAACCAAGGCTGGTTTTGATATGAACAAAGAAAACGTGGATACTATGTTTAGTGTAGTCGCCAGTTGTATTGATCATATCTATGAGGGTGATAAAACATATCCTGCGAAAGATAGTACAAAGAAAGAACTAGTTGAATTTTTAGAAGGTCTATCTCAACAAGCATTTTTGAAGATACGAAAGTTTTTTGATACAATGCCACAATTACGACATGAAGTTGAGGTAACCAATCCAAAGACTGGTGTTAAGAGTAAGGTGACATTTAAGGGATTACAAGATTTTTTTCAATAAGCCTGTCCCACAATAGCCTACAGGCCTATTATGAAACCAATTTTGCCCTTATGCAACATCATAAATATTCATTGACGGAGTTAGACAATCTAATGCCGTGGGAAAAAGAGATATATGTTGGTATGTTAACCAACTATATAAAAGAAGAAAACGAAAAACGAAGGCGAGACAAAAAATGATAGAACAAGGAAAACAAACAATTAAAAATGTATGGTGGTTCTTTAAAGAAGAATTACCTCAGTTTTTATCAAATTGGCGAACTGTTCCAAGAGTTATGATGGCTCTATACGGATTAGTATTTTATAACACTATGACATGGTTCATGGCACTAGAGAATCCTAACAACGCACAAGCAGGTTTTGTATCTGTTGTTGTTGGTGCTGGCGCAGCATGGTTTGGATTATATGTTAATGGCAAATCAAGTAAGATACAAAAGAAATAAACAATGGCTTTACCAGACACAAGATTTAACTTTAAAGGCGGCAAGAAAGAAGTTGCTGAAATTGTATCTGGTATAGGTCAAGCTATATTCGCACAAGTTAAAGGATCACTAGAGGCTGCTTCTAAAACAGTTGTACCATCAATACAGACTATGGTGACAGAGATAACAGAAGACTTATCTGCTGGACCAATAGATAGATTTAATGACGGATTGGCTAAGGTTGATCACCTAGTTAATAAAATGGGTGTTGATCTAAGCATGTACAGTAAAGACTTGAATAAGTTTTTAAATGAAAGAACAGAACGAGCTAGAGAATCAGAAGAAACTATCAATCAATTAAGAACACAAAACATTATAGCACAAGTTAATAAGTTTGGTGAAGTATCTATATTGACACAGACAGAGATAGAAGAACAAAAGAATCTACTTAAAAAACAGAACATAGAAATTAAAGATAGTCAAAAGATTATCGAAAAGTATTCCAAAATCCAACAAAAAGGTGGCGAGTTAGATGTATCACAAAGACAAGAACTTGTTGAGGCTAACGAAAAAGTAATTAAGAGTACACAACAGAGATCAAAAACACTTGAAACATTAAACATATCAGAAGGTGAAGATAAGAAATCATTTAGAGAAAAGTTTGATGACACAATAGACACATATGTTCCAGATGGATTAAGAGACATAGGATCAGCATTTACAGAAGGCTTGACTGCACCATTTACTGCTATCAAAGACTTAGGTATGATGTTTGGTAACATGTTGAAACCATTGAAACTATTACCTAAAATGTTAAAAGGATTTGCTGCTGGTTTACTTGGCGCACTAATGGCTATGTTACCATACTTACTAATTGTTGGTGCAGTTGTATTAGGATTATACGCTCTTAAAAAAGGATTTGATTTCTTAATGGATAATATGGACACAATAAAAGAAAAATTAGGTGCGTTTGCTGATTATGTAGCAGAAATACCAGGTAAGATCGCTGATGGTTTTAAAACTATATTTAACAAGATACAAAACTTTTTTATAGATGCTATCAATGGTGTGATAGGTCTTATAAACAAAATTCCAGGTATAGAGATAGACAAAGTTGAGAGAAAAGAATTAAATCAAAGTGAACCAACAGACTTTTCTAAAGTAGAGATGGCGGCGCCAGGTGCTGCTAACTTTGATATGACATCTGCTACTGAAGCACAAGACAATGCTTTTGTTATACCACCAACAGCAAATCAGGATATGTCATTTATGGAGAGAATGAAAACTAGTCCTGTGAATAACGAATACTTACCAACATCATCTACAACCTCATCAAGCAGTAATGCTATTATAGACAACTCTGTTAAGACTGTTAATCAAAACAATACAACTCAAGCTATGAGTATAGGTTCTAGGAATGATGATAACACTATTTTTAGAACAAGCGATATCGCTGTCTAATACGGACCTAAATCTTTTTCAGTTATTATTTTAAACGTAGCATTATTATCATCAGCATATTTTGTTGCTGCTTGCCATTTGGCTCTATTCTTAATATACTCAAAACTATCACGCATGAATGCTCTTGATTTCTTTTTAGGGGGTTTTGGTGGCTTACATTGACGAGACGGTTTAATCTCAATCAGTATCTTGGCGCCTTTACTAGTCCGAACTATGAAGTCAGGAAAGTATCTATGGTATTTCTTTGTTACTGGATTGTAATATCTTATCGCTAATTCTTCACTAGCCCAATAGGTAACATCAGGATTATTGTCAATTTGTAGCATAAACTTCTTCTCTAATAGAGAACGATACACTATTTTATTGACATCACCTACATATTTGTTTGGGTTAATAGGACGATATAAACCTTTATATGATCTTCTCATTGTGTTATAAATATACTCATAAGGATATTTAGATGAGTTTTACAAGTAAGGTTTCAAACATAATTAAACAAAAGATCGCCGGTAACTTATTAAGTGGTTTCACTAATAAGATGGCTGCCTTGGGACAACCCAAGAAACTAGCGGCTAAACTTGCGAACAAATCACCACTAGACTTATCAAAAAGTCCTGTGGCACACATGGGGCCAGAGGCCAATCCATATTCATATGGTAGTTTATATTACCCACAAGAGACAGCACAACTAGGCGAAGGTCATTACATTATATTTGACATTATAGAAAATACAGATACACGATATGGTGGTACTGGTATGGACGGCGATATGAGAAGTGTGTATCCAGAGTCAATGGGTACAGTAGGTGAGGGACGATTGACAAACCAAGAGCGTGGAAAGAGATTAAAGAAACAAGGATTTCAATTATCAGATAAGATATTAAGAAAACAATCATCTGGTATGGATACAAAGACAAATGCTTACCAAGACAGAATAGCAGATAGTATAATATTATATACACCATCACAAGGAACTAAATTTGAATACAAAGTTGGATATGGAAATGTTGATACAGGTATTGCTGGTCAAATGGCTGGTCTAATGGATATAAAAGGTTTAGGTGACGCAATGTCAAAAGCTGGTGATATAGGTAAAACATTTATAGAAGGTATCTCAAAGGCTGCTATTGAAATAGCATTACCAGGATTTGGTGGCGCATTAGATAAAGGTCTAGGTAGATCAATTAATCCAAACGCAGAACTCGTATTCGAAAGAGTACCATTTAGAACATTTAGTTTTCCATTTGAATTTTCTCCAAAGAATGAGAAAGAGAAAGACGATATACAAAAGATTTTATCTATGTTTAAATTTCACATGATGCCAGAGAAAGCAGGTGAAGGTTATCTAACAGCACCAGCACAATTTCAAATAACATACATGTATAGAGATGGCGCCAACATGTACATACCAAAGATCAGTAGATGTGCATTGACAGACATGACAATAGATTACTCACCAGAAGGTGTGTTCACTACATTTAAAGGTGACGACAAAGGCGCTGCGCCAGTATTAACTAAAATGGATTTGACATTTACAGAGATGGAAATAATGACAAAAGAAACAATAGCGATAGGTCACTAGTATGTATTTTAGAAAAATAGAAAAAGGATTTTACGATTTAAAAGGCGATGGTAACCAGAAGATAGTTGTCGATCTAATGACTCGTGTTAAGGTTAGAGAGAAAGTCATAAACGAAATGAGTTTGTATGACAAGTATGATGTACCAAGTGGAGAGAGACCTGAAGACACAGCATTTAAACACTTTGGTTCAGCAGAATATCATTGGGTTGTATTACTTACAAACAATGTAACAGATGCTTATTATGACTGGCCAATGAGTGAACAAAACTTTGAGACATTTTTACAAGAGAAGTACACTAATCCAGAAGGCATACATCACTATGAGTTGACACAATCTAGTGGTAAGAGAACAGGAAATGGACCAGATGACTACTCATATCTAATAGAGGTGAACAGTGACGCTACGGGGGCGCTGAGTGTGTCTAATAGAGAGTTTGAACAAAGACTACAAGACAAGAGAAGACAAATCAATTTACTTAACCCATCATACTTAAATACATTTATAGACGAATTTAATAAACTAGTGAGGAATTAATGCCTACAAAGGTAGATAGACCAGGCGCTTTTGAATTAAGCGATGTCATATTAATATCATATCAATCATTTGATGGATCAGACACACCTAAACGATTATCAATCAGAAGTCTAGTCCAAGAGATCAGCATATACGAAAGTTTAGATGGCAAGTTTCTATCTGGTGACATGACGTTGCTTGATGCGACTAACGCCATACAGACATTGCCTATTACAGGATTTGAACGAGTAGAGTTTTTCTTTAGAACACCAGGGACAGATAAAGGCTTTGACTTTTCAGTAGCCACAGGTCACCCTATGTTTGTTTACGCTTTAAAGAACAGAAGTGGCGCCAATCCTAGATCACAAATATACACACTAAAGTTTATATCCATAGAGGCTATTCGTAATCATCAAACAAGAGTATCACAAGCATTCACAGGCAACATAGACCAGATGATTACAGACATCTGTTACAACTATCTAAAGACAAAGAAAGACCTGATCATAGAAGATACAAAGAGCAATCACAAGTTTGTTATCCCAAGATTGAAACCAACGATGGCGATAGAGAATTTAAGAAAGAACGCACAATCATTACACTATGAGAACAGTGGATTTCTATTCTTTGAAAATGGCGATGGATTTAATTTTAAATCATACGAAGGACTATTTTGTAAGAAAGATGGAACACCACGACCAGTCAAGGCTCATTACTCACCTAAGATAAAGAACATTGGCGAAGACCCGGTCTATGCATTACAATCAGTAGAGAACTTTAAAATATTACAACAATTCGACACATTGAACAACACAGCAAATGGCGTCTATGCAAGTCGATTAATCACACACGATCTATATAACAAGACGTTTAGTGAATCAGACTTTGATTACCATAAAGAGTATAACAAACAAAATCATTTAGAACAAGATAGCAATGGTGACAAGAGAAGCGATAATGGTATATTGCCACTGTTTAACTTTGACAATGGCGAGACGTTTGGCAATAAGAATGAGGGTGTGATATACTATCAATCAGAGACAAGTAAAGTCCATGACACACACGAACTACCGAACAGTAGAAACATATTACAAAAGAGAGTATCACAACACATCGCCGCTAATAGTCTAATGATAGAGATAACAGCGCCAGGAACAACAGAATTAAGAGTAGGTGATGTAGTGAACTTCACATTACCAAAGTATGCGCCAAACAGTAAGAATGACGTAAAAGACAATGACAAATATCTATCTGGTCGTTATTTGATAAGTGCGGCGAGACACCATGTTTCAACACTCAATAAGCGCCACACACTAGCGTTAGAGTTAATTAAAGATAGTTTTAACGTATCATTACCACAAGAGAGTATAGAACTCTTTACAAATAATGAAGCTCAAGACGGAGGCCCTTATAGAGCCTCAGCTATTGACGATCTATAAGAAGAATTGAGAGAACCGCAGAAGAGTCGCTAAATTTTTGATAGGCACTACTGTAGCAGGCAATGAGAAAGACGTAACTCATATGAATGTAAGAATAAATACAAATGAAAGAGAATGAATAATGAATATTAAAGACAGAATTAAGACAATCATAGATGACTACTCCACAGCTAATGAGGAGGCACGTGAACGGAATCATATCCTAAGGTTCTTCAAAGGTCCCAAAGAGACCGCAGAAAGCCCTTGGAACTACGTAAAAGACCCGTTATTACTTAAAGTTAAAGGCCATCTTGCGACTCTTAATAAGTATATTAACAAAATTAAACAATAAGCGCCACCTTGCGTAGGGTATTATTAAATGCTATTAAATAGCGTAAGGTGACCGTATTAAAACAAGAGGCATATCGGTAAAAAAGAAAATGGTTAATGACAAATTTATAGGACTAGGAGGCTTTCTATGGTTCTCTGGTGTAGTCGAAGATAGGAACGATCCAAACAAAGTGGGCAGAGTACGTGTGAGAGCTCTTGGCCATCATACGTCTAACAAAACAATATTGCCTACAGCCGATCTACCTTGGGCGCATACTATGCTTCCCTCTACGTCAGCTGGGATCTCTGGTCTTGGTCAGAGCGCCACTGGTCTAGTCGAAGGCTCTTGGGTTCTTGGCTACTTTAGAGATGGGAATGAAAGACAAGAGATGATCATAATGGGAACACTTCCTGGAGTGCCAGCGGAGTTGTCTCAGTCGAGTGGCTTCTATGATCCCAATGGTATCTATCCTAAGTATAAGGACGAGCCTGATACAAACCGTTTAGCTGTGAATAATATTGACAAACCTCATTTGGCTAATACATTAAGAACAGCTACACGTATAACTGGTATAGCCACAGCAGACTTCAATGCCTTTCCCAATGCCGATGGCTCTTCAGTGATTGCTTCTGATGGCGACACATTTGACCAGCCGGCGATCCCATACAACGCCAGCTATCCTTACAACAATGTCTTTGAGAGCGAGAGTGGCCATCTAATGGAATATGATGACACATTGTCTAATGAGAGAATACATCAACGACATAGAACAGGGACATCATATGAGATAGACTCACAAGGGAATAAGGTAGAGATTATAAAGGGAGAGAGCTATAGATTGCTGTCCAACAAAGAACAAGTTCAGATCACCGGCAACTCAGACATTACAATAGATGGAAGACATAAGTTGTATATCAATAAGAGTAACACAGCTAACAATCATTACGATATACAGATAGGCGCCGGCGCTTCCATTAATATACAAGTAGACTCAGGTGATGTGAATATACACACTATACAAGGAAGAATTAATATGAATGCCGGCGGTGATTACAACTTAAAGGTAGGCGGCAACTATACCGTTGAAGTAGCTGGCAATACGTTAGAAACAATAGAAGGAACGAAGACTTCCAATACTACTGGCGCCGTGACACACAGAGGCTCTACGATAGATTTAAATCCATAGTCAAATTGCGTGTGTGAAGTGCCGCCTTATAGAGCTAGCTACAGCATCAATCTATAAATGTACTAGGGACGTTAAGGCATATCTGTTACTTAATTTTTTTTTCGAATAGGAAGGTGGCCCTCTAAAGATGGCACTATTGCTTAGTTTCTATATGTGAAATTTTTTCGAGTATATTTTTTGAGTGACTATCTTCTGATAGGTCCATGCATAGACACAGTCTCGTCCATTACTTGTAAACCAGCAGCTTCATATCTAGCCCAAACATTATGACCATCCCAATCTGTTGGCATGTTTTGTCTTGGTAATGTCTTATCTTCTTCACTAGACAATATTACAACATTTAAAGCTAATCTCATTAATACTTCATTCTTTTCTTGTATAGTATCAACTTTAGCCATTTCGTCTCTGATGATTGTACATGGTACTGGGTGTTCAAATGTATAACCATTCTTTATTGATTTGTTTCGCCTGTCGGTAATATCTATTAAATTAGCGTCTAACTTATCTTTAGTCTTTTGTGTAATATAGTAAGTATCACCAGCGTTAGATAACATCGCTATTTGATTACCGTTTAGGTATGTATGAGTTGCATATTCGTAATCTTCACCGACTGCGTTAAGAGCCATAGGTAAATCACTACTTAATATCATAAATCTATGATTAATTTGTGTAGAGTTAAGATTATACCTTTTACCATTTACCATAGTATGAGTTGGTAATTCAGCAATTTGTTTAACTTTTTCACCTATCTCAGCTGGAGTTAATTTAACCATTTTCTTTTCTTTTTGTTGTTTGGCAGTCAACATTGTATAGTTTGTATAAGTCATAGTTTCCTTTTTGTTTATTTGTGTTTCCTTGTTAATCATATGACTATTGTATCATATTTTAACCCATTTGTCAACCGGTTATTTTGGTTTATTTTGCGAGTGTTTATAGGGGTTATTTGGTGAGATTTCTAAACTTATATATATCCATGTTGAATGGTCACAGGGATCCATAGAGTCTAAAGGGAAACACATAGCGATTCGTCCATTAACTACTTCAGAAAATACTTCAGAAAGCCACCCGTCCAGCGACTCGAAAAAATAGCGAGTAATCTCTGTTATATCGGAAGTGTACTTGATGTTTTTACAATACGATTAACCGCTGCGTTGGCACTCGTAGTCTTATATTCTTTTATCAGATAGTCTTTCATTGTATCGTATATTCCAGTTCCTACCTGCATGACTGTTCTTTCGTGTGGATTATCGTAACCCATGTATTTGATAAACTCTTTATGTAGTCTTTTGTTTTTAGGATAACGACCCCCATTGGCAAAGTCATAAGGTAAACGATTTACCCATTCTAATACTTTCCTATCTTTATACGCCATGACTGGATTGCACCCGTGCTCTTTTGCTGCTTGTACAAACAGATGACCAGCGCCTTTACCCTTTTTACGAGTAGGGTCTGATGCGACTTCATAAAATCTCATCTTAACCGCTGTGTTTGCTTCTTCATCTGTCACGTTATATTTTTCTACAATGTGTGGGCGATCAACATACATAAAATGACCAATTGATCCTAATAGTGTATCTGCGCCATCTCCATTAATTAGATCAACGTTTTTTACGGTTGTCTTTGATAGACCTAAAGAAAACATTAAATAATAGATTAAAGAAAATGTAGTTGTGATGTCTTTACCTTGTGCCAATGGAAAGTTATCTATTAATTCATCATAAGTTACTTCAACGACTTCATTGGATATACCTAACATCTTTGCGCTCTTCTGTGCTTGTATTATATCGTGGGTATCTTTGATACATGCTACTGTGATTGAGTGTTTTAAACCAAAGTGTTTTTTAAGTATTGTTCCCAACATCATAGAATCAACACCACCCGATAACATGAGTACAGGTGTTTTCTTATACTTTAAATTTTTAGAGATAATGGATTTTAGATTGTTTTCATAACGCTTACAAGCTTCCTCAAGTGAGGGTAATGGTTCCATTAAATTTATATACCTGTCTCTTATACACATCTCCGAGCCCACGAGACAAGAGGCAATC
>OJFY01000040.1_pt1 | contig 19877 bp, 21 predicted proteins | sample 1594381 | NCBI WGS metagenome assembly OJFY01 (sample SAMN05416751, study PRJEB24817) | seawater metagenome | isolation source: Sea water | place: Canada:Atlantic | collected 2013-07
ATCATAACTAATGGCTATATCACCAATATTATTTGTTTTTTTTATTGAAATATCATCATTAACAAAAGATAGCACATTGGTTGTTTTATCTTTATCTCTAAACTGTTTGTTAAGTTCCTGTATTTCTGCATTACCCAGGATTCTTAAATTTATCGAGCTTTCTTCTGCCTCTTTTTCTTCAGCAAAGATAAGTTTGGTTATGTCTTGAAGTTTTTTTGAAAGTCTCTCATTGATTGAAAAGCCTTCCTGAAAAGATATTACTAGACTCACTTAGCTATTTTTTCTTCAAATGCTTGATAGGCATCAATAATTTTTCTTACTAAAGGATGTCTTACAACATCTTGCGATGAAAATTCAGTAAAGCCTATGCCTTTGGTTTCTGCTAACACCTGCATGACATGGTCTAGTCCTGAGGTTATGTGTTTTGGTAGGTCTGTTTGGGTAAGATCTCCGTTGATTACGGCATAGGAGCCAAAGCCCATTCTAGTTAGAACCATCTTCATCTGATCAACTGTTGTATTTTGACTTTCATCCATAATGATAAATGAATTATTTAAAGTTCTTCCTCTTAAATAGGCTAAAGGAGCAATTTCAATAGCTTCCTTTTCAATTAATTTGCCTACTCTTTCAGCTCCAACCATTTCATATAAGGCGTCATACAATGGTCTTAGATAAGGATCTACTTTTTGTGACATATCTCCCGGCAGAAACCCGAGCTTCTCACCAGCCTCAACAGCAGGTCTAATCAAGATTATTCTTTGAACCTTATCAGTCAATAATGCATCTACTGCTGCAGCCACTGCTATATATGTCTTACCTGTTCCAGCCGGGCCAATTCCAAAATTTAGTTCATATTTTGAAATTCTTCTCATGTAATCTTGTTGATTCTTGCCTCTTGCTCTAATAATTTTTTTTGGAGTCTGAATCTTAATTTCAGTCTTTCGGATATCCTCTCCACTATATCTTGCAAGACTTAGGTTTAGATGGGATTGAATGGTTAAATGAACTGCTTCCTTCGTAAGCTCGATATTCTTCTTTGTTAAATTATATAAATCCAGAATGGCATCAGAGGCATGCTTAATATTTTGATCGCTACCAGTAATATTAATTTGGCTGCCTTTATGAAAGACTTTTACAGAAAATGTTTTTTCAATTAGCTTTAGATTTCCATTAAGCTCGCCAACAAAAATTGCTATTCTGTCTGCGCTTGATGGTTTTAAGGAAATATTCTTAAGGGCGGTTTGTATTTCTTGCATTAAAAGTTAATTTTGTCCTGTTGAGTTATGCAATGTTCCTAGCAATGAGTAAGAAAAAGTCTCATCAATACTTATATCTACTAATTTACCTATAAAACCAATATTTTGGAAGTCAAAATTAACAACTCTATTGCATTCTGTTCTTGCTTGAAGCTGATGCGCACTTTTCTTTGATAAGCCAGTAACTAAACATCTTTGTATTGAGCCTATCATACTCATACTATGCTCTTTGTGATGCTTGTTTAGTTGTGCCTGCAAAACATCTAGCCTTTCTTTTTTTTCAGCCATTGGGGTATTGTCTTCTAATTTTGATGCAGGGGTGCCTGGCCTTTTTGAATAAATAAAACTGTAGGAGGAATCAAATTTTATTTGATTCACTAAATCCATAGTGTCATTAAAGTCTTTTTCTGTCTCTCCTGGGAACCCAACTATAAAATCAGAGGACACTCGAAGATCTGGCCTATGAGCTCTAATTCTCTCCAGAGCATCTGTGAAAATATCAACTGTATAATTTCTTTTCATCTTTTCTAAAATTCTATTGGATCCGGATTGAACGGGAAGATGAAGCTGGCTAACAAGTTGAGGGACATACTGATATACATCAATAAGATCATCGGTCATATCGAGTGGATGAGATGTTGTAAACCTTATTCTTTCTACTCCATCTATATGGCTAATTATTTCTATTAGGTCTGAAAGTCTAAGAATTCTATTCTTATAGGGCATTTTGTATGAATTAACATTCTGGCCAATAAATGTAATTTCTGAAACACCTTGCTCTGCTAGCCTAGCAACCTCGTCAAAGATCTGCTCAGGCTTTCTACTTACCTCATCACCTCTGGTATATGGAACAACACAAAAAGAACAATATTTAGAACATCCTTCCATTATTGCAACAAAACTGGAGGGGCCTGCTGAGGTTGGAGAGGGTAGTGAATCAAATTTTTCTTCTATTGGAAAGGTAATATCTATTGCCTTGATACCTTTGCTTTGATCTATATCTAAGAGGTCTGACACTCTATGGAGGGTTTGCGGTCCGTATATTAAGTCTACATAAGGTGCTCTTTTTTTAATATTAAGTCCTTCTTGGGTTGCGACACAGCCACCGACTCCAATTTTTAGATTAGGGTTCTTTATCTTAAGTTTATTTAGTCTTCCTAGTTCAGAGAATACCTTTGCCTCAGCTTTATCCCTTATAGAGCATGTATTTAATAAGATAATATCTGCTTCTTCTATATTACTTGTAACTTCAACACCTCTCTTCTCTTTAAGGATATCTACTGTCTTTTCGGAGTCATATTCATTCATTTGACATCCGTAAGTTTTAATATAAAGTTTTGTTCCCATATAATTAAGTATTATGAAAATAAAGAGTGTTTACAAGATAATTTTTATGCAGCTTGGCGAAATCTATGAGGTTTTTGCTAATCAAATATATCAAAGTGAGATGTACGGTTTTATTGAAGTTGAGGATTATATATTTAACAAAGATAAACAGCTAGTTGTTGACCCTGCTGCTGAAAAACTTAAGAATGAATTTGCAAAAGTTGAGAGAAGCTATATACCGATTAATTCTATAATAAGGATAGATGAGGTCCAAGAATCTGGCGAGGCAAAGATAAAAGAGAATAAAAATAAAATTAGTCCTATCCCTCTAAATATTCACCCTATAAATAGCTCCGATTAGTTATCCTTCTGGTAAGAATAACTTTTTATAGAACTTTAGCTCTCCTACTGAATCCTTAATATCTCCCATGGCCCTGTGTGATCCTTGTTTCTCATAGACCTGAGCTTCATTCATCCACCTTACTGCAACTTCTTTGAATGAAGAGACGTCGATATGCCTATAATTAAAATAAGATTCTAGTCGAGGCATGTACTTAATTAAAAAACGCCTATCATGCGAAACGGTGTTACCACACATAGGTGATTGTTTTTGTCCTACGTATTTAGAAATAAATTCGAGGGTCTCAATTTCTGCCATTTGCTCTGTTACTGCACTTTTCTTCACAGAATCAATCAAGCCAGATGATCCATGCTGATTTTGATTCCAGTCATCCATTCCTTCAAGAAGAGACTTTGGCTGACTGACAATAATATTTGGACCTTCAGCTAAAATATTTAACTGGGAGTCTGTTATTAAAGTGGCTATTTCTATGATTCTTTCTTTTTCTGGATCCAATCCAGTCATCTCTAGATCTATCCAAATTAAGTTTTCTCTTGATTGTTGGCTCTTCATAACTTTTTATATTCCTTCCTTTAGTGTATTTTGTGCTTTATATGGAAAAAGTTCAAACTGGGTTGGTAATAGAATTCTACTCTAATAGCTGCTTGGTGCGAACCAAAGACGCAGATATAAGCTGTATTGCCATAAAAGATGTAGTGGTTGGAGATATTGTTAAAATTGAGATAATCCAAGATAGCAAAAAAATAAAAGGATTAATTCTTTCAAGAGAGCCAAGATTTTCTATTTTAGAAAAAAAAGAGGTTTTAAAATCTAAGGTTGTTGCTGCCAATGTAACCCATGTCGGTATTCTCGTTACACCCGAGCCCAAGACAAGCACAGATTTTATTGATAAGTGGGTTCTAACTGCTAACTTGTCTAATATAACTCCATTCATTATTAATAATAAAATTGATTTAGTTCAAAATGAAGAATATTTAACTAAGCTAGAAATCTATAAAAATCTTAAAATTGATTTCATTGAAATTTCAGCAAAAAGCAATCAAAACCTTAGCCAGGTCTCTGATTATTTAAAAGGCAAATGTGTGGTTTTTGTAGGTAACTCTGGTGCTGGGAAATCAACTCTAACAACATCCTTAACTGGAAAGGATATTAAAACAAATGTTCTTTCTAATAATCAAGGTGTTCATACTACTTCCATCTCTACGCTTTATGAAATTGATAACGACACAAAAATTATAGATTCTCCTGGTGTTCGAGATCTATATATAACTGGATGGGATGATAAAGATATTATCAAAGGTTTCTCTGAAATCTATGCATTTTCAAGGTATTGCAAATTTAACGACTGCAATCATATTAATAATGACGGATGTCATGTGACAGAAAAACTAATTAATGGAGAAATAAACCAAAGCAGATACAATAATTTTATTAAATTTAGAGACAGAGAGGAAGATGAATAAAAAAACTCATTTTGGCTTCACAGAAGTAGACGCAAAAGATAAAAGTGCTCATGTTGGCGAGGTTTTTACCTCGGTAGCTGGGAGCTATGATGTTATGAATGATGCAATGTCGATGGGAATGCATCGATTATGGAAAAAAATTCTTGTTGAGCTAGCTGGGGTTTCCGATCATGACACTATTCTTGATATTGCTAGTGGTACAGGCGATATAGCTAAACTAATAGCTAAGGAATATCCCAGTACAGAAATCTATATGTCAGATATTAATATGGATATGTTGGCTGAGGGAAGAAATAGAGCTATAAATGAGAGCTTTTCATCTAATACACATTTTTGTCAGTTAAGTGGAGAAACTATTCCTTTTGCAGATAATACCTTTGATCTAATTACAATTGGTTTTGGTTTAAGAAACTTTACTGATAAAGAAAAAGGCCTTAAGGAAATGAAAAGATGTCTAAAAGAAGATGGCAGATTACTTATCTTGGAATTTTCAAAACCTATCAACCCGTTGTTTTCAAAAGTTTACGACTGGTACTCATTTAATATATTGCCAAAGCTTGGAGCAATATTGGCTAATGACTCAGAAAGTTATAAGTATCTAGCGGAGTCAATCAGAATGCATCCTGGGCAAGAGGCTCTTCAAGAAATGGTTATTGAGGCAGGGTTTGAAAAATGTAAGTTTTATAATTTACTTAATGGGATCGTAGCTATTCATGTTGCATATGGAAAATAGTCTTAGTCAAATTCTATCTAATCTTTTAAATGACATAGAAGAAGCTTCTCCTAATTCAAGAGGTTCGCTTTATAACATTTACCCTATTAATTTTGTACTAGCATTAAAGGGACATAAAAAAATTCATCTCCAGTTTGAACAGAATCATAAAAGAATTTCTTTTAAAGAGCTTGATTCACCAAATTTTGAAATTCATGCCACTGTGACAGAAATTCTTCAACTTATTTTTACAAAGAAAATAAAAAAGAGCATGCTTTCAGGAGATGTTGAATTAGCCACAGTGATGATGAGTATTTTAATAAAAGCTGATATAGATTTTATATTCCTAATAGATAAATATTTTGGGAATATTCCTGCTGTTTCGGCTCACCTAGTTAAAGAGAGACTGTCGACAAGAAAAAGTGTTAATACCAATCAAGGTAATGTGCTGCAGGCTAGATTAAGAAAACTGGGAATAAGAGTTGATAGATTAGAGGCTATAAATAGCTTATGAATATAATTATTCTTATTTATCAAGGTCTAAAGATGTCTTTCTTAGGAATGAAGTTTGGCATTTTTAAAAATCCTGATGGCAAAAAACTAGCTAAATTCCTTGAATCGCTAGGTCCTATTTTTATAAAATTTGGTCAGCTACTATCTACTCGAACAGATATCCTGGATGTAGAAACAGCTAAAAATTTACAAGGGCTTACAGATAGCTGTATGCCATTTCCAGTGGCTACTTTAAGAGCAATTGTTGAAAAAGAGCTTGGTGATTCTATAGAAAATCTCTTTGATGACTTTGATGATAACCCTCTCGCTGCAGCTTCTCTTGCTCAAGTTCATTCTGCAAAATTAAAAAATGGTAAAGAAATTGTTATCAAGGTTTTGAGGCCTAACATTGAAAAAGAAGTTAAGAAAAATATTAGGCTTCTTAGAGCAGCTGCAAAATTTTGTACTTATGTTTATTCAGAAAGCCACAGATTAAGACCGCTTGAGGTTGTGAGAGATTATGAGACCACTATTCTTAGAGAATTAGATTTAAAGCTTGAGGCAGCTAACACAAACCTGACTAGAAAGAACTTTGCTAATTCTGAAGAGCTCTACATACCAGAAGTCTTTTGGGATATGACTACCAACAAAGTCATGGTTCTTGAAAGAATTGATGGGATACCTTGTACAGATATTGAGCAAATAGAAAAATATGGGATAAACAAAAAAAGACTTGCTGAAAATGGAGTAAAGATTTTTCTGAATCAAGTATTCCGAGATAATTTTTTTCATGCCGATATGCATCCTGGAAATATTTTTGTATCCAAGGAGCATCCGGAAACGCCAGGCTACATAGCAATTGACTGTGCAATAACTGGTTCCTTGTCAAATGATGAGAGATACATGCTTGCAAGAATGCTTCAAGCAGTTCTGAAGCAAAAATATAAATCTTTAGCTCAGTTATTTATTGGCTCAGGCTGGGTCAATAGTGATACAAACATTAATGAGCTTGAAAATACCTTAAGAGCTTGTTGTGAGCCTATTTTTGAAAAGCCATTATCTGAAATTGAATTTGGTAAATTACTCTTATACCTCTTCCAAAGTACTAGACCTTATGGCCTATCTCTTCAACCATCCTTAGTACTTCTTCAAAAAACATTAATTCATATTGAGGGCATGGGGAGACAGATATACCCTGAATTAGACTTCTGGGGAATAGCAGAACCTTATCTTGATAATTGGCTTAAAGAACAATTTAGCCCACTCAAACTTAAGGATTTTATTGTCGATAACAAAGAGGATCTGCTACTTAAAGCATCTGAGATGCCTGGATTTATATATGAAGCTCTTGATGAGCTTAGAGGCTATTCACATAATAGAAAATCCAATGACGATAAGCTTCATAAAATGGAACTACAGTTACAAAAACAAAAATACATCATATGGTTCTTTGGAGTTGGTATAATGATGGCATGGGGTATATTTGTAATACTTTCATAGGAGATTCATATGGGCTTTGGTGGAATAAGTGTATGGCAACTACTAATAATTTTAGTCGTCGTTCTTTTAATTTTTGGAAGCGGTAAACTAAAATCTTTAGGCTCTGATCTTGGAGCGAGTCTTAAGGGTTTTAAAAAAGCTGTGAAAGACGAAGAAAAAGAAAAAGACGAATAACAATTGTTTCAAATAGGCTTTCTAGAAATTGCGGTAATCCTTATCTTAGGACTCATCATTGTTGGTCCTGCCAGACTTCCTGAGCTCATAAAAACTTGGCTAAAATTTTATAAGAAAATTCAAAAACAAATTTCTAATTTTCAAAAAGATATTGAAACAGAAATTGGTACGGATGAAATTAAAAAAGATGTATTTAATGAAATGCGAATGGAAGAGTTAGATCTTTCTGGAAAATCTAATAAAGATGAATAAAGAATCCATCTCAAGTCACCTCTTAGAACTTCGCACTAGACTCATCAGGGTCCTAATCTGCTTAGGGATCCTGTCAGTTGCTGGAATACCTTTTGCATCTCAAATATATGCTTTTGTAGCTTCGCCACTGCTAGATATTCTTCCAGCGGGCAGCTCTATGATCGCCACTCAAGTAACTTCACCTTTTATGGCGCCATTAAAGTTAGTTCTCTTTTCTGCGCTACTAATAACTATGCCTTATCTATTTTATGAAATATGGATGTTCATGTCCCCTGGGCTTTATAAAAATGAAAAGTCATTTGTAGCTCCATTGATGGTTTCAACAATTCTATTATTTTCAGCAGGGGTGACTTTTGCTTACCTAGTAGTGCTTCCAATAATCTTTAAATTTTTTATTGGTGTTGCACCAGAATCTATACAAGTAATGACAGACATCAATCAGTACTTGAGCTTTGTAATTAAGCTCATTTTTGCTTTTGGAATAGCATTTGAGATTCCAATAGCTACTTTTTTACTCATTAGAACTGGGATCGCAAAAAAAGAATCTTTGATTAAGGCAAGGCCCTATCTTATTATTCTATTCTTTGTAATTGGAATGCTACTAACTCCTCCAGATATTTTTTCACAACTATTTCTAGCTATACCAATGTGGATATTATTTGAGCTTGGTTTGTTATTCTCAAAAAATAAATAATTCTGAGTTAGACTTTAAAGTCCTATTCTATTGGTCCAGTCGTCGTCAGATGGTCTTTTGTTGTTAATAACTTTTTCAAGCAAGTCTTCACAAGAGTCAGAAATAATTAGATCATTAAAGTTTGCTTGAGATATAAATCCTTCTCCAACTGCTTTTTCCATCCAAGCAATCAGATGATCATAGTATCCAGCTGTATTTAGCAGCGCTACTGGCTTATTTATCAAACCTAGTTGATTACTTGCCATAATTTCAGCAAGCTCATCTAAGGACCCTACGCCGCCGGGAAGGACTATAAAAGCATCAGACCTTTCCATGAATTCATCTTTTCTATCAAGAAGAGTGTTAGTAACAATAACTTCTTTTACTCTAGGATTTACTAGCTCGAGATCAACTAGAGATTTTAAGGATATGGCAATAGCATCTGCTCCATTATCCATCGCTGTATTAGAAACTACGCCCATCAATCCGACCTCGCCTCCACCAAATACAACGTTAATTCCTTTCTTTGCCATTAACTCTGCCATTTTTTTGGCTTCTTGAGCGTATATAGGGTTGTTGCCTAAATGGGCTCCACAAAAAACTGAAATATTTTTCATGCTAATCCTCTAATCCTTTATCCCACTGCCCAAGAGCAGCCAGTTGATTCATCTTAGCCCTATGCGACAAAGCGTCTTGTGCTATAAAAATATTCTCTGGTTTTCCCATCCAAGCCTTAAGCGTTGGTGCTTGAAGCGCTCTCCCGTATGAAAAGCTTAACTTCCAATCAAAGCCGCCGATTTTGTTCATAGCGTCTAAATGAGCTGTAGCAAGAAGCTCCGACTGTCCACCCGATAGAAAAGTTATTGCTGGAAGTTCTGATGGAACATTAGCTTTTAAACACTCTAAAGTTTGTTCAGCTACTTCATTTATGCTTGCTTGATTAGAGCAAGTTGACCCCGATGTAACCATATTAGGCTTCAATATTGTTCCTTTGATATTTACTCCGTTTTCTTTTAAATGATGAAAAAGGGACTTTAAAGATCTTTCAGTTGCTGCGAAGCATTCTTCTATGGAATGATCGCCTTCCATTAACACTTCAGGCTCAACCATAGGAACCATACCATTGTCCTGAACAACCTTAGCGTAATCAGCCAAGGCCTTCATGTTTGCATCGATACAATTATCAGTAGGTAAATTATTACCAATCTTTATAACAGCTCTCCACTTAGTAAATTTTGCTCCAAGCAAAGAGTACTCTTTAAGTCTTTCATCTAGGCCATCTAGGCCAACAGTAACTGTTTCATCTGAATCTCCAATAGGTTGAAGTCCTTTATCTACCTTTATTCCAGGTAATGCGCCTTGGGAGTTCATAAGGTCTACTAGAGAAGTTCCATCTTTGGTATTTTGCCTAATAGTTTCATCAAAAAGTATTACGCCTCCGATATTGCCTTGGATACCGCCTGATCTGAAAAGCATCTCTCTGTAATCTCTTCTGCTCTCTTCTGTTGACTCTACTCCGATAGTATCGAATCTTTTGGTACAGGTTGGGTTGCTCTCATCCGCAGCAAGAATTCCCTTACCATCTGAGACTATATAAGATGCTATTTCTTCTAAAGTATTTAATGACATTTTTTTCTCCTTTCTAATTCTTTAACTTTAAGGCTTTAATAGAAGGTAGATCTCTTCCTTCCATGAACTCTAAAAAAGCTCCTCCGCCCGTTGAACAGTATGATACATCATCTGAATTGATAAACTTATTAATGGCGGATACAGTCTCACCGCCACCTGCAATAGAAAATGCTTTCGATTGCGCTATTGCCAATGAGAGCTCTTTTGTTCCTTGTTCAAATAAAGAGTTTTCAAAGACGCCTAGGGGACCATTCCATAATATGGTTTTTGAAGTATTGATTATTTGTAACATTTCTTCGCTAAGAAGTTGGTCTAATATCATTTCATCTTTTTGTACTTCGTTGATATTTTTTTTGACAACTTCGCTACCCTCAAAAGTAAGGGAAGTAACAACTTTTTGTGGAAGAATAATTTTGCCTCCATCTAATAGCTCCTTGGCTATACCCAGCATGGATTCTTCAAATAAAGATATTCCCACTTCAAATCCAGCAGCTTTAATGAATGTATTGGCAATCCCTCCGCCAACGACTATATGGTCCGCCTTAGTATTAATATTTTTTATAAGCTCTAGTTTTGTGGATACCTTTGAGCCTCCTATGACTGCAGTATATGGACCTTCATATTCATTTAACACCTTAGTTAAAGAGACAATTTCGTTCTGGAGTAAAATTCCTGCACATGCTTCTTTTGAATAAGTAATTGCGGAGTGAGTAGATGCTTGTTCACGATGCGAAGTGCCAAAAGCATCAAATACGTAAATATCACACAAGGATCCCAGCAGCTTTCCTAGGGCAGGGCTATTTGATTTCTCCCCGTCAAAAAATCGTATATTTTCAAGAACTTGTATTCTTGCCTTGCTGTTAAAAATGGAAGGATCATGAGGGCTGGCTATTAGGTCGACTTCCTCTTCAACTATATTTTTTAAAGATTCCACCACCGGTCTTAAAGATAATTTTTCATCAAAAACACCTTCTTTGGGTCTTCCAAGATGGGAGACTAAAAGAACTTTAGCTCCTTGCTCTAAAGCATGATTAACAGTTGGCATAGATGCCAAGATTCTTGTCCTATCATAAACAGCGCCATCTTTAATGGGCACATTCATATCAACTCTTATAATAAGGTTTTTATTATTTAGATTTAAATCTAAAAGATTATTCATCTAATAATGATTTCGCCATTTTAATAACGTTTGGAGTAGTAAAGCCAAAATGGTCTAATAAAATATTAGCGGGAGCTGATTCGCCGAAAGTCTCTATACCCAAGACCTTGTCTGTTTTATTTAGTAACTTATACCAAGAATTGGGATGTGCTAATTCAGCAACCAATATTGGAAGATCTTTTTTTACAATTGAAGATTGGTACTCGTCTGAACTAGCTAAAAATATATCCAAGCAAGGCATGGATACGACATTAGAAACTATACCCTCTTTGTTAAGAGCATCCGCGGCATCTAGCATCATCTGCAACTCGCTTCCAGAGGCCATTAAGGTTATCTGGGCCTCTGCACTCTCCCTAATAAAATATCCACCTTTTTTAATATCAGAAATTTGATTAGCATTTCTTGTTATAGGCGATGTATTTTGTCTGCTAAAGATTAAACATGTTGGAGTTTTTGAAGAAGTAACAGCGTTTTCCCAGGCAACAGCAGTCTCTACTAAGTCAGCTGGTCTCCAATTATTAAGATTGGGTGTGGATCTTAAAGTAACCATATGCTCAACAGGCTGATGGGTTGGGCCGTCTTCTCCAAGGGCTATTGAATCATGTGTATATACAAAAATATTTGGTATGCCCATAAGAGCTGAGAGTCTAATAGCATTTCTTGCATAGTCAGTGAATACTAGGAATGTGGCTCCATAGGGCTTAATACCTCCATGAAGAACCATCCCATTCATAATTGCAGACATGCCAAATTCTCTAACTCCATAATTAATATGGTTGCCCGTAGGGTTTTCATTTGAGAATGTGGTACTTGATTTTGAGAAAGTATTATTTGAAGGTGTTAAATCAGCAGAGCCTCCGACAAGCTCTGGCATTTCTTTTACAAAAAAATCTAAACATACTTGAGATGCTTTTCTTGTAGCCATTGAAGCATTTTCTGTATCACAATGCTGAAGAAAATCATTATATTTTCTTTCGAAATCGTCAGGTAAATCTCCGGATATTCTTCTCGATAATTCATTATATTTTTCTGCATTCTCTTCTTTTAAAGAAGCCATAACAGAATCCCATTCCTTGTTTTTACTTTGACCGTCTGAGACTGCATTCCAGTCCTCATAGACAGGACTTGGAATATCAAAAGGCTCATGCATCCAACCAAGGGCCTCTCTTGTTTTTAGGATTTCTTCATCGCCAAGAGGGGAGCCGTGAGCATCAGAGGTTCCAGATTTATTTGGAGACCCAAATCCAATGGTTGTTTTACAAAAAATCATCGTAGGCATTGCACTTTCTTCTTTCGCTAATTCAATGGCAGAACTTATTGCATCTACATCGTGGCCATCTACACTTATAGTCTGCCAACCGTAACTATCGAATCTTTTTACCGTATCATCAGTGAACCAATTCTCAATTTCTCCATCAATAGAAATTCCATTCTGGTCATAGAAACAAATTAATTTTCCAAGCTGATGGGTCCCAGCAAAAGAACAGGCCTCATGGGATATACCCTCCATTAAGCATCCGTCCCCCAAGAAAGTATATGTATAGTGATCTATTGGGTTTAAGTTTGATGTGTTGAACTCTGCTGCTAGCATTTTTTCAGAAATAGCCATTCCAACTGCGTTAGCTATGCCTTGGCCAAGTGGACCAGTGGTTGTCTCAATGCCGAGATCTAAATCAAACTCTGGATGGCCTGGAGTTTTTGATTTAAGTTGCCTGAAGTTTTTAAGATCATCTATAGATATGTCATACCCGGTTAGATGCAGCAAGCTATATAAAAGCATGGAGCCATGGCCGTTAGATAGAACAAATCTGTCTCTGTTAAACCAGTGTGGATTAGATGGATTGTGGTTTAAATGTTTTTTCCATAAAGCGGTGGCAATTTCTGCCATACCCATAGGCATTCCAGGGTGACCTGAGTTGGCTCTTTGGACGCCATCGATTGAAAGAAATCTTAAAGCATTGATTTGATCTGGATTGTTCAATTTTTTTCCTAGAGTTTGCCTGGTTGATTGAATAATAATGTTTTAATAGAGATAAATATAGGTGTTTTATGTGTTTTTAAGATAAAATGCTCAAAATGTGATTTTCTAATTTTTTGCATACATCTATACTGCTAAAAAATTCTTAAATATTCATCATTTAAAGCTTTTACTTTGGAGATAAAAATGAGTTATATATTTACATCTGAGTCAGTTTCTGGAGGTCACCCAGATAAAGTTTGTGATCAAATATCTGATGCGGTGCTTGATGCCTACTTAGCTGAAGATCCTAATAGCAGGGTTGCTTGCGAAACAATGATTAAAAATAATATGGTCTTTATTGCTGGGGAGATAACCTCTCTTGGGAATCCAGATCTTGAGCCTGTTGTTAGAAAAACAATTAGTGATATTGGTTACAACACAGATGAATATGGCTTTAATGGCGATACGTGTGAGTTTACAAACCTTGTATTCCAACAATCTCCTGATATTGCTCAGGGTGTTAACGAAGGCGAAGGAGAAAATTTAGAACAAGGTGCCGGCGATCAGGGTCTTATGTTTGGGTATGCTTGTAAAGAAACTGAATCCTTAATGCCTCTTCCAATAGATCTATCACACAAACTTGTGAAGAGACAAGCTGATGCAATGAAGAGTGGAGAAATCTCATGGCTTAGACCTGATGCAAAAAGTCAGGTTAGCGTTATATATTCTGATGATGGCAAAACAATTGAGGGTCTTTCTGCGGTAGTTCTTTCAACACAACATGATGAAGATGTAACCCAAGAAGAAATAAAAGCAGAAATAATGGATAAAATTATTAAGCCAGTAGTTCCTGAAGAATGGATTCTAGATTCTACTAATATTTACATCAACCCAACCGGTAAGTTCGTTATTGGTGGTCCAGTTGGTGACTGTGGTCTTACTGGAAGAAAAATTATTGTCGATACTTATGGAGGCATGGCGCGTCATGGGGGTGGTGCTTTTTCTGGAAAAGATCCTTCAAAAGTAGATAGATCAGCTGCATATGCAACTAGATATGTTGCTAAAAATATCGTAGCTGCTGGTCTGGCAGACTATTGCGAAATTCAAGTTTCTTATGCAATTGGTGTCGCAAAACCAACATCTATAAATGTTAATACATTTAATAGTGAAAAAATCTCAAAAGCTGCCATTGAAAAAATAGTTGAAGAGCACTTTGATCTTAGACCTAAAAGTCTTATCAATATGCTAGACCTGAAGAGACCTATTTATCTTCCAACTGCTGCCTATGGACATTTTGGAAGAACGGACATTGATCTTAGTTGGGAAAAGACTGATAAAGCTTCAGAAATCTCACAATAAAAAAACATTAAAAGGAAACAAAATGGAAAATGATTATAAAGTAGCTGATATGAGTCTTGCAGATTTTGGTAGAAGAGAAATTTCTCTTGCTGAAAATGAAATGCCTGCACTTATGGCATTAAGAGATAAATACAGAGCGGAACAACCTCTAGCTGGCGCAAAGATTATGGGATGCATCCATATGACAATACAAACAGCAGTTCTAATGGAGACTCTGATTGATTTAGGGGCTGAGCTAAGATGGTCATCTTGTAATATTTTTTCAACTCAAGACCATGCAGCAGCGGCAATGGCAGCTAATGGAATACCAACATTTGCATGGAAAGGTGAAACAGAAGAAGAGTTTGAATGGTGCATAGAACAAACTATTCTTAAGGACGGCGTGCCATGGGAAGCAAATATGATTCTTGATGATGGTAGTGACCTGACTGCTATGGTTCATGAGAAATTTCCAGAAATGCTGGAAGCTATTCATGGAGTATCTGAAGAAACAACAACTGGTATTCATAGATTAAAAGATATGCTTTTAAAGGGGGAGTTAAAAATACCTGCTATTAATGTAAATGACTCTGTAACAAAAGCTAAAAATGATAATAAATATGGATGTAGACACAGTCTTAATGATGCTCTCAAAAGAGGTACAGATATGCTTCTTTCAGGTAAAAGAGGTTTAGTTATTGGTTACGGTGATGTTGGTAAAGGTTCTGCTGCCAGTCTTGCTCAAGAAGGAATGATTGTAAGTGTTGTTGAGTCAGACCCAATATGCGCAATGCAAGCATGCATGGATGGTTTTGCAGTTGTCTCATGTTACAAGGATGGCGTTGTAACTAGAAACGAGGCTGACATCAATATGCAAGTTATGGGACAAACTGACTTAATTGTGACAACAACTGGTAATGTAAATGTTTGCGATTCAGCAATGCTTAATACTCTTAAAAATTGTGCAGTAGTTTGTAATATTGGTCATTTTGATAACGAAATTGATACAGCTTATATGAGAGAAGCATTCTATTGGGATGAAGTGAAACCCCAAGTTCATAGAATTTTTAGAGATACGAAACCAGATGGGACTCCTAACCTTTCAAGTAAAAATTTCCTTATCCTTCTAGCTGAAGGAAGGCTTGTTAACCTAGGTAATGCTACAGGACATCCAAGTAGAATTATGGATGGTTCTTTTGCTAACCAAGTACTAGCTCAAATTCATTTATACAAACAAGGTTTTGCAAATATCAATGATGCTGACACAAAAGCTGAAATGATTACTGTAGAAGTCCTACCTAAGAAGCTAGATGAAGAAGTAGCAGCATTAATGGTTGCAGGTTTTGGAGGAGTTGTAACTCAGCTTACTCAAGATCAAGCAGACTATATTAATGTTCCTCAAGAAGGCCCTTTCAAAGAAGACGCCTACAAATATTAGTCTAAAATTGTGCATTTATGGGCGTTATTGCCCATAATGTGCAATATGAAAATAGTCCGAATCATAGTTTGTGTATTTACTGGTGCATCCTTAGTGGGTTGTGGCGTGAAAGGGCCAATTATTAATTCAATCATTAATATCTTATAAATGGATTTTTTTAACTACAAAGACGGCAAGTTATTTTGTGAAGGCGTAGACCTTTCGCTTATTTCAAAGACATTTGATACACCTGCTTATGTATATTCAAAAAAAACTCTTGAGAGGCATGTAGATGCATATGTCGAATCTTTTACATCCTCTAATAATTTAGTCTGCTTTGCTGTTAAATCATTGAGCAATATTTCAATTCTTAAGATACTTAAAGATAAGGGCTGCGGTTTTGATATTGTTTCAGGGGGTGAATTACATAGGGTAATGCTAGCGGGCGCTGATCCTAAAAAAATAATATTTTCAGGTGTTGGTAAATCTAAGAGTGAGATAGCTTTAGGGATAAAAAATGATGTCTTATCGTTTAATATCGAGTCTTCATCAGAGCTTTATAGAATAGAAAAGGTTGCTAAAGATCTAGGAAAGATTGCTCCAGTATCAATTAGATTCAATCCTGACGTTGACTCAGGCGGCCACGATTACATTACAACGGGTAGAAAAGGAGATAAGTTTGGAATTTCCTCAATTGAAGATATTTTGAATCTAAGTGAGCATATTTCAAACTCTGATAGTCTAAAAATTGTCGGTGTTGCCTGTCATATAGGATCTCAAATACTAGGATTGGATAGTTATAAAGCTGCGGCTAGAAAGACTATTGAGCTTGCAGATAAATTGCTTGACCTTGGTATTGAACTTGATTTTTTAGACTTAGGTGGTGGCTTGGGCGTCCCTTATAATGGCGAAATACCTCCATCTCCAAGTGAATTAGTTGCATGTCTTGAAAGCGAGCTATCTGAAAGAAAAGAAAGAATCATAATAGAGCCAGGCAGAAGTATCTCTGCTAATGCCGGAATACTTCTTACCAAGGTTGAGTATATTAAAGATGAATTTTTAATAGTAGATGCGGCCATGAATGATCTTCTTAGGCCGGCATTATATAAAGCAGAACATGATGTATGGAATCTAGATAAGAATAACTCCCAAGAAACTAAAGTTTGGAATATTGTAGGTCCTGTTTGTGAGTCCTCAGATTTCTTAGCAAGGAACATTAGTATTTCTGCCAAAGAAGAAGATGTTCTAGCAATAAAATCAGCTGGAGCATATGGCTTTGTAATGTCTTCAAATTATAATTCAAGGCCAAGATGCCCTGAAATTCTTGTAGATGAGGATAAGTTTAAGCTGATAAGAAAAAGAGAAAGTTTAGATGACCTTGTTCGTTCTGAGATAAACCCAGATGATTAGTTTTGATAAAATGCATGGCAATGGCAATGATTTCATTATCTTAAATTCTATTGAGACAGATTTCGTACCCTCAAAAGCATTTATTAAAAAAAATTCGGACAGAAAATTTGGAATAGGATTTGATCAGCTAATTTTAGTAAAGCTGCCTAATAAAGAAGATTCAGATTTCTTTATTAAGTTTTATAATGCCGATGGCGGAGAGGCTGATATGTGCCTTAATGGAATAAGGTGCGCTGTTTCGTATATTTGGAAACATAGCTTTGCCCCAAAAGGACCCTTAGTTCTTGAAACAAATAAAAAAACAGTAATCTGCAAGCCTTCTGGAAAAAATATTCAAGCATCATTTCAAATGCCGCTAGAGGTTAATAATGACAAGCTTCGCTCATCTATTAAAAAACACCTTAAAGATGAAAAATTTTTTATAGTAGATGCTGGAAACAAGCATTTATGTATTAAGAAAAGAAATATTAAAAAAGAAGATCTAAATTTACTTTATTCAAAATTAGAAAAAATAATTAAGCCCCATAAGATTAATTTATCAATCTTCAAACAGAGCAAAGAGCTTGTTGAAATAAGAACATATGAGAATGGGGTTGGAGAAACACTTTCCTGCGGGTCAGCATCTGCATCAGTATCCTCTTTGTGTCTTGGTGGTAAGATAAATAAAGTTACTGTTGTGTCCTCTGGTGGAGCGATAAAGTTTGCTAAATCTAACCATGGTATTTTGATGACCGGGCCATCTGCTCATATATTTTCAGGAGTTATTGATGAATAAGAAGCTAGATCCAAAAGATGTGGAATTATTTCTCTTAGATAATATAGATTTTTTTGAATCGAGGGAGTCTCTAGTTGGTGAGCTTAAGTTTAAGCACTCATCAAGTTCTGCATCTTCTTTGTTAGAACGTCAAATTATGAAATTAAGGGATGAGCAAAAAGACCTTATGGATCTCCTTTCATCTTTTATAAAAACGGCATCGCTTAATGAAGATTTATTTAATAAATCAAAAGATTTAACTCTTTCGATACTAGGATCATCCACCAAGGAAGAGGTTATTAGTAAAGTTCAGGATGATTTCATGAAAAGCTTTAGTGTTGATAACTGTATCCTTGAATTTCTTGAAAATACAAAGATGGATGAAGTTGAAAGCAAAACGGGAATGTCTTTTCACAAAGGAGCAATTTTTTGTGGATCGTATTCTAACGAAAAAATGGAACTCCTCTTCGGTGATAGTAAAGTAGAATCAATGGCGATCGCAGTTATAGCAGGGGGCAAAGATCTAGCCCTTTTAAAATTAGGAAGTTATGAGCGAACTAGATATCTCGGAGATGAAGATACTACTTTTATAGAATACATAAGAGATATTTTAGATAAGAAATTTTCCTCTTTTGATGTCTAGCGACTATTTTGTTTTAAAAGATGTAAAACTTTACATCGAATATATTTCTGAGGTTAAGAACCTTTCAGTTAATACAAGCTCGTCCTACAATAGAGATCTTCAAAAGCTAGTTAAATACCTTCAATTAATAAATATTACTGACTATTCTGACATATCAGATGATGTCTGCTCTGGCTGGATTGGTAATTTATACTCTCTGGATATCAACCCAAGAAGTATCCAAAGACATTTATCTTCTGGCAAAGGTTTTTTTAGGTTTCTAAAAAAAAATCATAGAATAGATGCTTCTCCATTTGAACTTGTTAAGGCTCCTAAAACACCCAGCTATCTTCCAGAAGTTCTTTCTCCTGAAAGTGTAGAGCAATTATTAAACTTTAAGCCAGACGGGCCTCTTGAATTGAGAGATTTAGCTATTGTGGAGCTAATGTATTCATCGGGATTGCGTGTATCAGAAACTGCAGGCGTTGACTTAGATCATTTTGAAGAGGAAATGTCATTTCTAAGGATTTTGGGCAAAGGCTCAAAAACAAGACTAGTGCCCCTTGGCAGATATGCAATAAATGCCATCAAAAATTGGGTATATGAAAGATCTAAATATTCTGGGGAATCTGGTGCTCTTTTTATAAACCTTAAGGGCTCTAGACTCACTGTAAGAAGCATCCAGTTAAGATTAAAAAGACTGGCAACAAAGCAAGGACTTCCTCCAATACACCCGCATATGCTTCGACATAGTTTTGCTACGCATATGCTAGAGTCGAGCGGTGATCTTAGAACAATTCAGGAATTACTAGGTCATAGCTCACTCTCTACAACACAAATTTATACTAAATTAGATTATCAACATTTAGTAAAGATTTACGACAAGGCACACCCAAGGGCAAAAAAATGAAAGATATTAAGTTAATAACCTTTGATCTTGATGATACTTTTTGGGATATTGAACCAGTTATCGTTAAAGCTGAGATGGAAACAAGACAATGGCTAGAGGAAAGGGTTGGTATTGTTGAATGGGGATCTATGACAGATCTTCTAAGCATCAGAAAGGAGCTCATTTCAAAAAATCCTATTTTAGAATGGGATATAAGCCTTCTTAGAAAAGAAATTTATAGAGATAAGCTAAAAAATATTATTACAGATGATTTAGAAAGAGAGGAGGTAGTCGAAGAATCTTATAAAATTTTTATAGATAAAAGACATGATGTAACTTTTTATGAAGGTGTGTTTAATGCAATCAAGCAACTTTCTCAAAGATATCATTTAGGAGTTTTGACTAATGGCAATGCTGATATATTTAAATTTGATATTGGTCTGTCTCTTATACACATCTCCGAGCCCACGAGACAAGAGGCAATCTCGTA
>OJFY01000043.1_pt1 | contig 19274 bp, 17 predicted proteins | sample 1594381 | NCBI WGS metagenome assembly OJFY01 (sample SAMN05416751, study PRJEB24817) | seawater metagenome | isolation source: Sea water | place: Canada:Atlantic | collected 2013-07
ACAAAGTATATAAGAGCCTGTTGTTGCCCAGGCCGCACCAATCATCCCCAAATCCATCACATTAATAAAAAGAATATCTAACCCAAGATTTGTAATAGAGGGTATCATCATGGCGTACATAGCATACTTCGGTTTGCCCTCTGCTCTAATAATTGTATTTCCCATCATTGATAATGCCAGAAAAGGAACTCCATATAAAACAATTTGGTAATATGTTTTAGCGGGTTCAAAAATAGTTCCCTTGCCTCCAAAGAGTGGAATGATATTATCAATATAATACAAACCAAAAAAAACCAACGTTAAGGTCAGAGCAATGGTCATGGTAACTTGATTCCCAAATGTTTTTAATGCTTTAGATTTCTCATTAGCTCCTAGAGCTCTAGAGACTATAGATGAACCCCCGATTCCAATCGCCATTCCCAAAGCAGCAATAAAAAATGAAACTGGTAGTACAACGTTAATGGCAGCAATTGCTTGCGAACCAATCCAGTGGCCTACAAAAATAGTGTCGACTAAAATATTAAGCGACATAACTAAGATACCAATAGAAGCGGGAACCGCCTGTTTGATCAATAGTTTTCCGATAGATTCGGAGCCAAAGCTATTTGAAGTGGATTGATTCATTAAACTGTATTATTGTGAAGACCATTCAGTGACCCATTTAGCTAAAAGAGAGACCCAAGCAGGATCATCATTCAAGCACGGGACTGTTGTAAAATCTTTACCCCCAACTTCGTGGAATATCTCCTCCCCTTCCATGGCAATTTCTTCAAGTGTTTCTAGACAATCACTCACAAATGCCGGAGTTGCAATAGCCATCGACTTAGTCCCTTCTTTCCCTAAACGTTCAATAGTTCGGTCGGTGTATGGGCGCAACCAGGGGTCAAAGCCTAAGCGAGACTGAAAGGAAGATGAATAGACGGATTCTTCAAGACCCAACTCTTTACCTACTAAACGAGTAACCTCCAGACACTGATGTTTGTAGCAATATGCGTGAGCTTCTGATGGTGTTACACAGCAAGACTTATCTATCTTACAATGCGATTTGGTAATGTCACTTTTACGAATGTGACGTTCAGGAATTCCGTGGTAAGAAAAAAGTAAATGCTCATACGTTTTCCCTTTTAAGGAAGCCTTTATCGTATTGGATAAAACTTTGATATACTCAGGGTTATTATAAAAAGGTGGTAAATCTGATAATTTCAGTGTTGGAAAATATTGATCTCTTAGCTTTTTGGCCAACACCAATATTGTTTCAGTAGTAGCCATAGCAAACTGTGGGTATAATGGAATTATTAACACCTCATCTACCCCTTGATCTACGAGTTTTTGGAGCCCATTTTTAATAGTCATGCTGCCATAACGCATCGCAAGTGCTGTTGGCACTTCAACTTCTATCTTTAACTTATTTTCTAAGCGTTCAGATAAAACAATTAAAGGAGACCCTTCTTCCCACCAAATTTTATTATAAGCTTTAGCTGATATTTTAGGACGGGTATTTAATATTATTCCTTTAACTAATAACGTTCGTGCCCATTTTGGAACATCAATAACGCGCTCATCCATTAGAAATTCTCCTAAATATTTTTTAACATCTTTGGGGGTTGGGCTATCTGGAGAGCCTAGGTTTACTAATAAAACTCCTTTCATACTTATTAAGTTAAAGATTGAATATATTTTTTTGGGGTTGTCCCGTATTGTTTTTTAAATGCTGATATAAAATGACTGGCTGTGCTGTAACCTACTTTAAGCCCTACTTCGTTTACATTATGAGTACCTGACTCTAATAGCTTTCGGGCAACTTCCATCTTGTAACCAAATAAAAATCCAAAAACGGTTGTGCCATAAATTTGCTTGAATCCTTCTTTTAGCTTCTTTAAGCTCAAATCAATTTCAGAGGCTAAGGCTGTTAATGTTGGAGGCTCTAAAATGCGGTCAATCATAATGTCTTTTGCTTGGCGGATTTTAACAACATTTGATTCATCTACTAAAAAAGGACACTGTTCAATATTAGCGTCTTCTCCCCTATTAAAGTACAGACTCAATAACTCATAAGCCTTGCCTTTAAAATATAAAGACTTAATTGTTGAGTTTAAGTTATAATTAATAAGTTGATTTAAAACAATAGCTGTGGATGGAGAAATATGTCCATCCTTATAATATTTTTTATCCTGGTTGCCATCACTTAAAAAGGTGATATAATCCGCTTCATGTGAAAACAAACCGTGGAATTTTTTTATTGAAATCAAGACTGACACAACCCATGTATTAGGATCAACTTCTAAGTGTATAGGTAAATCTCTTTGGGGATTGTATAGTAATAATGAGTTTTCTTCTAAGATATTAAGGCCGTAAGTTCCGTTGTTAAACACAAACTTGCAGTGTCCCTTTAAACAAAAATGAAACTGAATAAATGAGCTATCTATTTCTTTCTCAAGTAGTTGAATATTGGGTGTTTCATTTTGATAAGTCATGACAACAAAACCAGACTCAATCATCGTTTCTAAAAATGACCCTTGAGCGATATTTTTTGGCTTGCTTGCCGCAGTTTGGATTTGGTCTTTATTTAGATTCATTATAAATAAAATTTAAGTTTAGTAACGTTTTATACCTGCAAAAATAAGAAATTATTCAAAAATAACTAAATTTTGGCTGTAAACCTCTAAACGACAAATAAAGTTCCTCTAGCGTTATTTTTAGATAATGAAAGCCCTTATTTTTGCATCAATATATTCCCAGTATATAATGGAGAACTTTAATGAATCTGCTAACAGCTATTTTTATGTCGTTGGCCTTAGTTATAAAAAAGCGGACGCCCAACTTCGGGGTCAGTTCAGTCTAGATCACAACGCTAAAACAAACTTATTACTACAGGCTAAGTCTAGTGGAGTTCAAAGTATTGTTGCTACCTCTACATGCAATCGAACCGAAATATACGGATTTGCTAGACATCCTTTTGAACTAATAAAACTGTTGTGCGACAATACAAAAGGAACCGTTGAAGATTTTCAAAGCGTTGCCTATGTCTATAAAAATACTGATGCCATTCAGCACATGTTTAGAGTTGGTGCTGGTTTAGATAGCCAAATTCTAGGGGATTTTGAAATTATTAGCCAACTGAAACTGAGTGCTAAAATCTCAAAAAAACACCAAGTTTTAGATGCCTTTCTTGAACGTTTGATTAATGCAGTAATTCAAGCTAGTAAGCGAATAAAAACCGAAACAAAACTGTCGTCTGGAGCGACTTCAGTCTCCTTTGCATCCGTTCAATACATAAAGAAAACAATTGAAGCTATTTCTTCGAAAAACATCTTACTTTTCGGAACTGGAAAAATTGGAAGAAATACATGTGAAAATTTAATAAAGCATACCAAAAACGAACACATTACCCTCATAAACAGAACGCGTAATAAAGCAGATAAAATTGCGGGGAAATTCAAGGTGCTTGCAAAAGACTACAGCCAACTACAAGAAGAAATTATCAAATCCGACATTCTAATTGTAGCCACTGGAGCACAAAACCCAACAATAGACAAGTATCTCATTCAAAATAAAAAACCATTATTAATTCTTGACCTTTCTATCCCTAAAAATGTAGATGAAAACGTGACAGAATTACCAATGGTAAATTTAGTTCACTTAGATCATTTATCGCAAATGACAGATGAAACTTTAGAAAAAAGAAAGCAATTTATCCCCGTAGCAGAAAGTATTATCGCTGAAATAATGGCAGATTTTGAAGCTTGGTTGGAAAATAGAAAATTTGCACCCACTATCAAAGCGCTTAAAGAAAAGTTACAAGTGTTTGCTACAGCTGAAGTTGATACCCAAAGAAAAAAAATAAACGAATTTAATGAAGCGCAAGCGGAATTAATAAGTGCTAACATCGTTCAAAAAATAACCAACCATTTTGCACACCATCTCAAAGACGATTCATTATCATCAGATGATAGTCTTGAGTTAATCAAAAAGGTGTTTCAATTAGATTCTAAAAAATATGTCTAAAATTATTCGAATTGGAACGCGTGATAGCGATCTGGCTCTTTGGCAAGCAAAAACTGTGCAGTCACAGCTAGAGCACCTGGGACACCAAACCGTACTAGTCCCTGTGAAGTCAACTGGAGATTTACTGCTAAATCAACCAATTTATGAACTAGGAATCACAGGGGTTTTTACGAGAACATTAGATATTGCTTTAATTAACGAAGAAATTGATATTGCTGTACACTCCCTTAAAGATGTTCCCACCGCCTTGCCTGTAGGCGTTGTTCAAGCAGCTGTTTTAAAACGAGGAAATATTAGAGATACCCTAGTATTTAAAACAAATGAGGAGTTTTTAGCTCAAAAAGACGCCGTTATTGCTACAGGTAGTCTAAGACGTCAGGCGCAATGGCTAAACAGATATCCCACACATACAACAGTAGGGATTAGAGGCAATGTAAACACCCGTTTAGAAAAACTAGAAGATAGCGAATGGAATGGGGCTATTTTTGCTGCTGCTGGTTTGGGACGCTTAAACCTAACCCCGGAAGATTCTGTCAATCTAGAATGGATGGTTCCAGCTCCTGCTCAAGGTGCTATAATGATAGCAACTTTGAAATCAAACACAGAAGCTCTTGAAGCATGTGCTGTGCTAAACCATGAAGAAACAGAAATATCAACAACAATTGAACGCCAGTTCCTAAACAAGCTAGAAGGTGGCTGTAGCGCTCCAATTGGAGCACTCGCATACATAAAAGAAGAAGAAATTCATTTTCACGGCATAGTTTTAAGCCCAGATGGTACCAAAAAAATTGAAGCAAAGCGAACAGCAAAACTTGGTGAGCACCACACACTAGTTGATGATTGTGTAGAGTTTATCTTGAGTCGAGGGGGTAAAACATTAATTGGAACAACCGCTAAAATAGAAGGACCTACAACTATTTTTTCCTCAAAATTATTAAGCCCTGGGCAAAAAGACTTATTTAACAATAAACTTAACGTAGGAAGCTCTGACTTTATAAAAACTGCAGCCAACCGGATAAAGCCTGTTGTAATGAAGGCAACACACAAAAATGTGGTCATAACAAGCAAAAATGGTGTGGATGCTATATTAAATAACTGCCCTGTTGATGACTTAAGTTTTGAAACTATTTACTGCGTAGGTAGACGAACAAAACGTCTTGTTGAGCAAAAAATTGGCCCCGTAAAGCATACAGAAAAAAACGCCAAAGCGCTAGCAGAATACTTGGTTGAATTTATGGACGGCTCGGAAGTCAGCTATTTTTGTAGTGATATTCGAATGGATGATCTGCCAACTATTTTGAATGAAAATAATATAAAAGTACAAGAGGTTGAGGCCTATAGCACCAAACTAGAAGCACCTAAGCTTGCAGACTCTATAGAAGGAGTTATGTTTTACAGCCCTTCTACTATTCAAAGTTTTCTAGAAAAAAACAAGCCTAACTGTACCGCTTATTGCATTGGTGAGAGTACAGCTAAAGAAGCAAGAAAACACTTCAAAGAAGTACGGGTTGCAAAAATACCTACTGTTGAAAGTGTGATAGAGCTTGTCAATCAAAATTACATCTAAAATGTTATGATAAAAAACGACTTATTTTTAAAAGCACTCAAAGGAGAAACTGTAGAGCGTCCACCTGTTTGGATGATGCGTCAAGCAGGCCGTTATTTGCCTGAATTCATTGCAATTCGAGAAAAATATGATTTTTTTACACGTTGTCGTACTCCTGAATTAGCGAGTGAAATAACGGTTCAGCCTATCAGAAGATACGGGATGGATGCTGCTATTTTATTCTGTGATATTTTAGTCATTCCACAAGCCATGAATATTGAGGTTCAAATGAAACCAAATTTTGGCCCTTATTTACCAAACCCTGTGCGCACACAAAAAGACGTTGACAATGTCATTGTGCCAGATGTAACCGTAGAGTTAGACTATGTATACCAAGCTATTAAAGCGACTAAGGAATTACTAAATGATGACATCCCTTTAATTGGATTTGCCGGATCGCCATGGACCATTTTATGCTATTGTGTTCAAGGGCAAGGAAGTAAAAACTTTGATAAAGCGAAAGAATTTTGCTTTATCAATCCAATAGCAGCACATCAATTACTACAAAAAATCACAGATACTACTATTGCCTATCTCAAAGAAAAAGTCAAGGCTGGAGTCAATGCAGTTCAAATATTTGACTCTTGGGGTGGCATGCTTTCACCAACCGATTACCAAGAATTTTCATGGCAATATATCAATCAAATCATAGAGGCTCTCAAAGAAGAGGTTCCTGTGATTGCCTTTGGTAAAGGATGTTGGTTTGCGTTAGGAGATATGGCAAAATCCGGAGCTTCTGCACTAGGAGTTGACTGGACTTGTTCGGCACGAAATGCCCGCTATTTGACCGGTGGGAATATAACACTTCAAGGAAATTTTGACCCTTCAAGATTACTGTCTCCCCCTGCAGAAATCAAAAAGATGGTTCACCAAATGATTAATGAGTTTGGAAAAGATAAATACATTGTAAATCTTGGGCATGGTATCTTACCAAATATCCCAACAGACAATGCAAAAGCATTTATTGATGCTGTAAAAGAATACCGAGCCTGATGAAAGATCGTTTTTTTAAATATATTCACGAGCTGCAAGACACAATCACTTCAAAACTTGAAATGATCGATGGGTCTGCAGTGTTCAAAGAAGATATTTGGAAACGGCCTGAAGGGGGTGGCGGACGTACTCGTGTTATAGAAAATGGAACGGTGTTTGAAAAAGGAGGTGTTAATATTTCTGGAGTTCACGGTAAACTTCCGGCATCCATGCAGGCTTATTTTAAAGTAAAAGATGTTGATTTTTTTGCCTGTGGCTTAAGCTTAGTCTTGCATCCAAAAAACCCCATGGCTCCTACGGTACATGCCAACTGGCGGTATTTTGAAATGTACGACGAACAAGGAGCTGTAATAGATCAGTGGTTTGGAGGGGGTCAAGACTTGACCCCTTATTATTTGTTTGAAGAAGATGCGGTTCATTTTCACCAAACATGTAAAACAGCTTGTGATAAGCATAGCCCTGATTTTTATTCAACTTACAAAAAGCGCTGTGATACGTATTTTCATAATAGCCATCGCGAGGAAGCTAGAGGAATTGGCGGGTTGTTTTTTGATTATTGTAAAGCATCTAAAGAAATGAGTATGTCACATTGGTATGACTTTGTAAAAGAAGTTGGAGATAGCTTTCTAGAAGCCTATGTCCCTATTTTGGAAAAAAGAGCTCAGTTGCCTTTTACAAAAGAAGAGCAAAACTGGCAAGAAATTAGAAGAGGTCGGTATGTTGAATTTAATTTAGTGCACGATAAAGGCACCCTTTTTGGATTAAAAACAAATGGAAGGATTGAAAGTATTTTAATGAGCTTGCCTCCAAAAGTTCAGTGGGTTTACGACCACCAACCTGAGCCTAATAGCAAAGAAGAACAATTAATGCGGGTTTTAAAAACCCCTAAAAACTGGGTTTAATATGTATCCAATAAAACGAAATAGAAGGTTACGATCAAATGAATCAATTCGCAGCCTGGTAAGAGAAACGGTGATCACACCAAACGATTTTTTGGTTCCTTTATTTGTTGTTGAAGGCAAGGGGATAAGGCATGAAATTCCATCAATGCCTAATTATTTTAGGTTTAGCTTGGATACCCTAGAAGCAGAAGTAAAACTACTTTGGAACTTAGGATTGAAATCAGTGCTGGTTTTTGTAAAAGTATCGGATGTCCTGAAGGATAATAAAGGAACTGAAGCATTGAACGCTAATGGATTAATGCAGCGAGCAATAAAAACAATAAAAAATATATGCCCAGAAATGCTGGTCATGACCGATGTAGCATTAGATCCGTATTCAATCTATGGTCACGATGGCGTTGTTTCTAAAGGAGTGATTCAAAACGATGATACTGTTGAGATTTTAACAGGCATGAGTTTGTCTCATATTGAAGCTGGAGCCGATTTTGTAGCCCCTAGTGATATGATGGATGGACGCATTGCTAGTATTCGTGAAGCCTTTGAGGACGATGGCTATGTTGATGCAGGAATCATGAGTTACAGTGCAAAATATGCCTCTTCTTTTTATGGCCCTTTTAGAGATGCTTTAGACTCTGCCCCAGTCAATTCTAAAAATATTCCAAAGGATAAAAAAACCTATCAAATGGACTACGCTAACCGTTTTGAGGCCCTCCGAGAAACTGAAATGGATATTGATGAAGGCGCAGATATTGTAATGGTTAAACCGGGGTTGGCTTATCTAGATATTCTAAGAGAAATTAAAAATGAATTTGATGTGCCTGTAGCGGTCTATCAAGTAAGTGGCGAATATGCGATGATAAAAGCAGCAAGTGAAAAAGGCTGGCTAGATCATGATGAAACAATGCTAGAAACTACGATGGCTTTTAAACGTGCTGGCGCTGATGTTATTGCCAGTTATTTTGCTAAGGATATTGTGAAATTGATTTCCTAAGTTTTTATCATTAGAGGTCTTAATTCTTTTTCCTTACCTTTAATCCAACTAAAATAACCCAAATGAAAAAATTTATAACACGTCTTGCCGTGGTGTTTTCAGTCCTCATTGCAGGGCTTTACCTTACAGATACTGACTATATTTTAAAAGCCGTACAAACAGTCTATTTACAAGGAAACACAACTGCATCAATAGATGATTATCCCTTTTTTGAAAACAAAACAGTCAAAATTGGCAAGTCTAAATCGTGGCCACTTCACAAAAATTATAATAAAATCCCTGCAACAGAAAAACTTTTAGAGCTGCACAAAGCGCAAGGAACTGTTGCGTACATGATTATAAAAAATGATAGTATATTATTTGAATCCTACTTTGATGGCTACAGCGAAGACTCTAAAAGTAATTCATTTTCAATGGCAAAAAGTTATGTTAGTGGAATGTTAGGCAAGGCCATTATGGAGGGTCATATAAAAAGCATAGACCAGCCTGTGAGTGATTTTTTTTCACACTATAAACAAGGGCTTGCTTCTAAGGTAACTGTTGGAGACTTGGCTTCTATGGCGTCAGGGTCGAGTTGGGAAGAATCTTATTATTCGCCGTTTACAATAACAACACGTGCGTATTTTGGTAAAGAATTAGAAAAGGCTATTCTTGGGCTTAAAACTGTAGAGGAGCCAGGGAAATCTTTTAAATATGCGAGTGGAGACACACAGTTACTTGCCATGGTTATTGAAAAAGCAACAGGGAAAAAACTATATAATTATCTTTCAGAAAGTTTCTGGATTCCATTACAAAGTGAAAATGAAGCACTTTGGCAAATTGATAGTGAAGCGAATGACATGGTAAAGGCCTACTGTTGTATCGCTACTAATGCAAAGGATTTTGCTCGTTTTGGAAAACTCTATAAAGATCATGGAAAATGGAATGGAGAACAAATTTTAGACTCTACATTTGTCGCCAAATCTATAAAACCACGCTTTAAGGGAAGTCCTCGTTATGGGTATGGCTGGTGGCTTCGAAAAACAAAGGATAAATCCTTTTTTATGATGGAAGGTCATCTAGGTCAATGTGTAATTGTAGAGCCAAACGACAATCTTATTATAGTTCGTTTAGGAAATGCAAAAGCCTCTTTTGGTCACGACCCTTACAATGGAGACATCAATACATATATTGAAGAAGCTTATAAAATGCTACCCAATGATCCACAAGCTCAACCTTGAAAACCTACTGTTTCTAGATATTGAAACGGTTCCAGAAACCAAATACTATTCTGACCTGTCAGAAGACAAACAGAAACTTTGGGACTCAAAATCAAAATACCAGCGAAAAGAGGATTACAGTCCAGAAGATTTTTATGACCGTGCCGGAATTTGGGCAGAATTTGGAAAAATTATATGTATTTCTGTTGGGTATTTTACAGAAGTTAATTCAGTGCGTCGGTTTAGAGTTACCTCTTTTTATGGAGATGAACACGGCCTTCTTTTAGAGTTTAAAGCTCTTATTGAAACTCACTTCTCAAAACCAAAGCACTTGCTATGCGCACATAATGGCAAAGAATTTGACTTTCCATATATCGCTAGAAGAATGGTTATTCACAAGATATCACTGCCTTTAAAGCTAAATTTATTTGGGAAAAAACCATGGGAAGTTCCCCACCTTGATACGCTTGAATTATGGAAATTTGGTGATTTCAAACATTATACCTCTTTGAAATTACTGACCAGTGTATTAGGAATTCCATCGCCAAAGGATGACATTGATGGTAGCGAAATATTTAGAGTGTATTACGAAGAAAAAAATGTTGAACGCATTGTGACTTACTGTCAAAAAGATACCATTGCGGTCGCACAGGTTATTCTTCGACTCCGTGGAGAGACTGTTTTAGAGGCAGATGAAATTGATTATATTTAAACCATGGACGCATTACCTATTCTTAGTGTTAGAGATCTTAGGGTCACATTTAAATCAGCTAGTGGTTTAAATGAAGTGCTACACGGAATATCATACCAATTGTATGCCAATGAAATACTTGGAATCGTTGGCGAATCGGGAAGTGGGAAGTCTGTAGCATCCCTTGCTGTTATGGGGCTATTGCCGCTTAAGAGTGGTGTAACTATTTCTGGAGAAATTATATTTAATAGTGACAACGTTATTGACTACTCGCAGAAGCAGCTAGAAACAATCCGTGGAAGAAAAATAGCAATGATCTTTCAAGAGCCGATGAGCGCTCTGAATCCATCTATCTGTTGTGGGAAACAAGTTGAAGAGATTTTACTTCAACACAGTTGTATCACAAAAAAAGAGGCAAAAGAAGAGGTCATTCGCTTGTTTAGTGCTGTTAAAATTCCGGAAGCTAAAACCACTTATAAAAAATACCCTCATGAAATCTCAGGGGGACAACAACAGCGGGTCATGATTGCAATGGCTATTGCTTGTAAGCCAGAAATTCTAATCGCTGATGAACCAACAACAGCCTTAGACGTCACTGTTCAAAAAGAGATTATAGCGCTACTGAAGACACTTCAACAAGACTATAAAATGAGTGTGATTTTTATCAGTCACGATTTGGCTTTGGTTTCTGATATAGCAGATCGTATTGTGGTTATGTACAAGGGTGATATTGTAGAAAAAGGAGATACAAAATCCGTGTTTAAAAACCCTCAAAAGGAGTATACAAAAGCACTTATTGGCGCACGACCTACGCTTAAAGGCCGTTTAAAAAAACTCCCTACAATTAGTGACTTTTTATCAGGAATAATTCCCAGAGCACTTATTGCAAAAACAGCTAGAGAAGAAAAACATAAAAATATTTATAGCAGTGCTCCTTTACTAGAAGTGATCAATCTTGAAAAAACATACTATTCGAAAGCCTCATTCTTTGGCACAAAAACAGCACTTAAGGCGGTAGACAACGTTAGTTTTAAGGTGTATTCTGGCGAAACATTAGGGCTTGTTGGAGAGTCTGGTTGTGGTAAATCTACGCTTGGGAAAGCTATTTTGCAACTCGACAAAGCAACGGCTGGCACTATAAAATACAAAGGGAAAGACATTACAAACCTGTCCAAAAAGGCGTTGCGAACTTTACGAAAAGAAATCCAAATTATTTTCCAAGACCCCTATGCCTCTCTGAACCCTCGCCTTACGGTTGGCAAAGCGATTATGGAACCCATGAAAGTACATGGGTTATTTAGTTCTGATAACGAACGAAAAGCAAAGACCATTGAAGTTTTAGAGAAAGTCGGCTTAGAAGCAGCTCATTTTGACCGCTATCCTCATGAATTTTCGGGTGGACAACGGCAACGGGTAGGCATTGCTAGAACCATTGCTGTTCAACCCAAATTAATTATCTGTGACGAATCGGTATCCGCCTTAGATATTTCTGTACAAGCACAAGTGCTTAATTTATTGAACACGCTAAAGGAGGATTATGGGTTTACCTATATTTTTATATCCCATGATTTGTCGGTGGTAAAGTTTATGTCTGATCAATTAATGGTCATGAATAAAGGCAAAATAGAGGAAATTGGCGAAGCTGATTCTATTTATGAGTCCCCACAAAAAGAGTATACTAAAACATTAATTGAGGCAATCCCTAAAGGACTTTAAGATTTTTAAAAGAACAATAATGACATCAATTAAATTTAAGAGTACAAAAGACGTCTTTTTCCAGGCTTTAATTCTTGGAATCGTAGGGGGTTGTATTAGCCTTATTGTGTCTGTGGGATTAGCTACGGGGCTTGATAAATCGAGTTACGTAACTATAAGTTTGTTGCTATTGGTTAGTGCATTCCTACTGTGGAGTTATTATGGCACTTACTATGAACTCACTCAAAAGCAAATAAAATATAACTGCGGGCCTATTAATGGAAAGATTGAGATTAAAGAGATCCGAGAAGTTATTAAAGGTAAAACACTTTGGGTCGGCTTAAAACCAGCTACAGCCAGAAAAGGTTTAATTATAAAATACGGAAAGTTTGATGAAATTTATATGAGTCCTCAAACAAATGATGAGTTTATAAATCAGCTTTTGGAGCTAAATGATGCTATAAAAATAACGAGTTAGTCCAAAGTAAACTTGAAGTAAACACTAAAACTCCATTTCAGGCACCTCTCCATCCACAATAAGATGGCCTTCAGTCGCATTTTGAATCGTTTCAACAGAAACCCCTGGCGCGCGTTCTAAAAGCTTAAAGCCTTGGCTGGTAACTTCCAAAACAGCTAAGTTAGTAACCACTTTTTTGACACAACCAACCCCTGTAAGAGGAAGCGAGCAGCGTTTTAGAAGTTTAGAATCTCCTTTTTTATTGGTATGCATCATCGCGACTATAATGTTTTCTGCACTGGCTACTAAATCCATAGCTCCACCCATCCCTTTAACCATATAGCCAGGGATTTTCCAGTTGGCTATGTCTCCGTTGTCTGAAACCTCCATAGCACCTAAGATCGTAAGGTCTACATGCTTGCCGCGAATCATAGAGAAACTAGTGGCAGAGTCAAAAAAACTAGCCCCTTCAAGCGTGGTGATGGTTTGTTTTCCTGCGTTGATAAGGTCTGCATCTTCTTCGCCTTCAAAAGGAAATGGACCCATGCCTAAAACTCCGTTTTCACTTTGAAATTCGACTTCAATATCTTCACGAACATAGTTTGCTACCAAGGTTGGGATTCCAATCCCTAGATTAACATAGTAACCATTTTTGACTTCTTTAGCGATTCGCTTTGCAATTCCAATTTTGTCTAGCATGATTGTGTTTTTTGTCTAACGGTTCGTTTCTCAATTCGCTTTTCATAGCCTTTTCCTTCAAAAATTCGTTGCACAAATATTCCCGGAACATGAATTTGGTTGGGATCAAGTGAACCCACGGGAACTAATTCTTCAACCTCAGCAACTGTAATTGTAGCGGCACCACACATGTTAGGATTGAAGTTTCTTGCGGTCGCTTTAAAGATTAAATTTCCTGCAGCGTCGCCTTTCCAGGCTTTTACAAATGAAAAATCGGCTTTAAATGCCGTTTCCAAAACATACATTTTACCATCAAACTCACGGGTTTCTTTGCCTTCGGCAACTTCTGTTCCGTAGCCTGCAGGCGTATAAATCGCTGGAAATCCTGCTTGCGCAGCGCGACAACGTTCTGCTAAGGTTCCTTGCGGAATCAACTCAACATCTAATTCTCCTGAAAGCATTTGACGTTCAAACTCATCATTTTCGCCCACATAAGACGATACCATTTTTTTTATCTGATGCTTTTGCAGTAATAATCCGAGTCCAAAATCATCTACGCCTGCATTATTAGAAATACAGATTAAGTCTTTCACATCCATATCAACCATTTCTGAAATGGCATTCTCAGGAATTCCACAGAGGCCAAACCCCCCTAGCATGAGAGTCATTCCGCTAGAAAGCCCTTTAAGCGCCTCCTTCACATTAGCTACTTGTTTATTGATCATCGTTTTAATTTAGGATTGAAACTTACAAAAAAAATAGTAAGAAACCGATTTTTCTAGAAATCAATATCTGGTGTAATCGTCGTATTCACTTGAGGTATTATGTCTCCTTCTTTGTTTTTGGGCTCACAATCAACTTCAATTGAAAGGTCTTCCGGGATGATAAACTCATCTTTAGAAATATTTAAACTCTCTACTTCATAACAACTACGCATAAAGTTTGCCCATATAGGCAGTGCCATAGAGGCGCCCTGGCCATAGGTAATGGTTTTAAAGTGAGTCGATCGGTCTTCCCCGCCTACCCAAACGCCTGTGACTAAATTAGGAACCATCCCCATAAACCAGCCGTCACTTTGATTTTGAGTGGTTCCTGTTTTTCCTGCTATGGGATTCGTAAATTCGTACGGATAACCCGTTACTATTTCTTTATAAACAAGTTGATCTTTTGCAGCGCTATGTCTTAGACGCTGTCCAGAGCCAAACTTTGTGACTCCCTCCATAAGCTTGACTGTTACATAAGCAACTTCTTGGCTCAAAACATCTTTTGTTTCTGGAGTATATTGAAATAATATAGTACCATTTTTATCTTCAATATGAGTGACCATAACAGGCTTAGTGTAAACGCCTTGATTCGCAAATGTGGAATAGGCTGCCACCATCTCATAAACACTCAAGTCTGGAGTTCCTAATGCTATTGAGGGCACGGCTGGAATTTTTTGTTCCACACCCAAGCTATTCGCCAAATTAATGACGGGCTGAGGCCCTATTTCGTTCATTAGACGAGCGGTGATTGTATTTCTAGAGTTTGCTAAAGCAGATTTCAAGGTTTCAAACCCTGCATAGTTCCCACCAGAATTCTTTGGAGACCAAGGTTTCATGTTTCCATGTTTAAGCGCTTCAATTGTGATTTGTGATTTTGGAAATGTATCGCATGGAGATAGATGGAGTTGATCAATGGCTGCGGCATAAACAAACGGCTTAAAGGTCGAGCCCACTTGACGCTTACCTTGTTTGACCATGTCATATTGGAAGTGCTTATAATTGACGCCTCCTACCCATGCTTTGACATGGCCTGTTTGAGGCTCCATTGACATCATTCCCGCTCTTAAAAACGATTTGTAATATCGCATAGAATCCAAAGGAGTCATCACAGTGTCTATTTGGTTGTTTTTTGCGGTCCAAGAAAATACTTTCATGGATATAGGTTTTTTGAACGATGCTATAATTTCGTTGTTAGGTTTTTTTAGTTCATACTTCATTTTACGCCAGCGCTCAGAGCGTTTCATACTAGAATTTAGTAAAGAAGTTACCTCTTCAGGTTCTAGATCTAGAAAAGGGGTTGTGGGATTTCTTATAGGAGTATTTTGAACAAAAAACTCTGCTTGTAAGTTAGCCATATGCTCTTTGGTCGCCAATTCGGCAAAAGTCTGCATGCGGGAATCTATTGTAGTATGTATTTTTAAACCATCTTTATAGATATTATATTTATCCCCATTTGGTTTTCTGTTCAAAGGATTATTAACCCATTGTCTCATAAACCCCCTTAAATAGGATCTAAAATAGGTTGCAATACCTTCGCGATGAGATTCCGGAGAATAGTTAAGCCCTAAAGGCAGCTCTTGCAGAGAGTCCTTAACTGCTTTATCAATGTATCCATATTTAGCCATTTGGCCTAAGACAACATTTCGACGGTTTTTTGTCCCAACTGGATTTCGTGTAGGGCGTGGGTTGTAAAGTGATGAGTTTTTAAACATTCCTACCAACATCGCAGATTCATTAATGCTTAAATCTTTTGGCTCTTTCCCAAAATATATACGGGAAGCAGAACGAATCCCATCAGCAAAATTTCCGAAGTCATAAATATTAAAATATTGAGCTATAATTTCTTCCTTGGTGTATTGGCGCTCTAACCGGGTCGCAATTACCCATTCTTTTATTTTTTGTGTGAGTCTCCCCATCGTATTTCGTGAGCCTTCACCATGAAAAAGTTGCTTAGCTAATTGTTGAGAAATTGTGCTAGCACCACCACCTTTTCCTAACTTAACAAAAGCGCGCAGGGTCCCTCTAGCGTCAATTCCTGCATGTTCAAAATAACGAACATCTTCGGTCGCTATAAGTGCCTCTACCAGGTGTTTGGGTAAATCACTAAATGCGACTGGAGTTCTATTGTCTTGATAGTAAAATTTTCCGAGTGTTTTTCCGTCAGAAGAAATGATTTCGGTGGCTAAATTAGTCCGTGGGTTTTCGAGTGCTGTGTGGTCTGGCATTTCACCAAAAAGGCCTAATGAGGCAGAAATAAAAACAGTGATCCCACTTAGTATAAACGCTAAGAAAAATATCCAAAACCAACGGATTGGTTTTGAAAAGCTTGGTGGTGTTTTCTTTTTTTTTGCCATAATAATCGCTTATTTGTTAAGGGGTTCAACGCTAAAGCCCACATCAATAACACCATCAAGGATAGCAACTCCCTTAGGGTTTCCTCTAAGTCGCATGGCCTGTTGTATATGCACCGTATAGGTGCCTTCTTCTGAAAAAACAAATGCGTTGTCTATTCCTTTAAACCAAAGCTTGTGTTGTTTTACCGAAGTAAATCCAGACCCTAAAAGCTCTCCGCTTGGCTTGGCCATTATATATTCTAGTGTGTCTTTTGTAACTTTTCCGTGAGGGTAATTTAACTCTACCACTAAGAAAATATTACTAAATTTATAATCGGTTGTTGTTCTTAGATTAACAAACAGGTTGTACGGCTTTAGAATGTCTGGGGCCACAAACTCATAGCTGACTATTTCTTGCTTATCCCAGCCATTTGGGATTGACATATAACGGTCAAACGAATTGTTTTGCTGGCATGAAAATGCTAAAGAAGCAAAAATAAGTATCCAAAAGACTGATTTACTTTGCATTATTATTCTGGGGTCTAGGTTTTTGGGTGTTTTTCTGGTTTCGATTTGTGTTTTTACGTCGGTTATTTTTACGTCGGTTATTGCTTTTTGGCTTATCAAATCGTGTTAAACTATCTTGGCCTACTACGTTTTCAAAATCAACCTTGGTCTCTTCAATTAATTCAGAAGCATAGTCTTCTAAACTTTCAACTTTTTCTTTTTTAGCATTGGCAGCAATAATCTCATTAGCTTGAGCGGTTGTAAGTTTGTGCCAGTTCATCCACTCCCCCTCGTAAGCATACCACATGTGACCTTTGAAAATATCTGTCTTCTGACAAACAGCAGTTCCTTTTTCTGTTCTTAGCTTAACCTCTGTTTTAGGAAATGCCTTTAATGCGTCTAAGTAAGAATCTAACTCATAGTTTAAACAACACTTCAGCTTGCCACATTGTCCTGCTAACTTTAAAGGATTTAATGATAGTTGTTGGTATCTCGCTGCAGACGTGCTCACAGACCTAAAATCCGTAAGCCATGTAGAGCAGCAAAGTTCTCGGCCACAAGAGCCTATCCCACCTAGCCTTGCAGCTTCTTGACGCAGACCCACTTGTTTCATTTCGATTCGCGTTCTAAACTCTCTCGCAAACAACTTAATAAGTTCTCTAAAATCTACCCGTTCATCCGCTGTATAGTAAAAGGTTGCTTTACTGGCATCACCCTGAAACTCAATATCAGATATTTTCATTTTTAGCCTTAAGTCAATCGCAAATTGCCTGGCTTTTACCTTCATGGGCTCTTCTTTATCTCTAGCTTCTACCCAAATATCTATATCTCTTTGGGAAGCTTTTCTGTAAACTTTAAAAACTTCTTCTGGTGTTTCAGATATTTTCTTGCGCTTCATCTGTACCTTAACCAATTCACCACTAAGGGTTACCATACCAATATCATGACCTGAAGCTGCTTGAGTTGCAACCACATCACCTATGCTTAAAGTCAGGTTTTCAAGGTTTTTATAGTAAACTTTTCGGCCGTTTTTGAAACGAACTTCAACCCAATTAAATGGGGTTGCTCCGTTTGGTAGTGTCATGTTAGCAAGCCAATCAAAAACAGTGAGCTTATTACAGCTATCTGTGCCGCACGTGCCGTTATTTTTACAACCTTTAGGCTGGCCATCTTTTCCTGTTGAGCAACTTGTACACCCCATAATCTATATATATTGAATTTGTCAATGCCAGTGGCGTTACAAATGCGGATTAATCTTATGATCTAAAACGTAAATATAAGATTATTTAAGGACTTAAAAAATGGGGGGATCATGATTTTTAGCACTAAAAAACATACCGATTAATCACTAATTAACTTTTCTGTTTTGCTAATGTCTCAAAAACATTTCTTAAATCTTTCTGGTGTGGCAAATGATCCGCACGTCCTTTTTTAAAAATATCGTTGCTATTTCCTTGTCCCTTTCGAAGTGATTTCTGAGTTTCCGACGGCAAACGATTGACCTCCATACAACCGGAAGAACAGCAGTTCTCCATCGACACTTTACAAACATCACATTGGATAAAAAGCAAATGACAACCGTCATTAGCACAATTTACATGTATATCTGCTGGTTTACCACATTGGTGACAACTGGCAATTACATCCTCCGATATTTTTTCTGCACGGCGCTGATCAAAAACAAAGTTTTTCCCAATGAATTTATTTTCGATTCCTTCTGCCGCTACTTCTCGGGCGTAATTAATAATCCCTCCCTCCAATTGATAAACATTCTTAAAGCCTTTGTGCTTATAGTAAGCACTTGCTTTTTCACAACGAATACCCCCAGTACAATACATCACTAAGTTCTTTGTTTCCTTATGATCCTTTAAGTCTTCTTCAATTAGGTCTAAAGACTCCCGAAAAGTATCTACGTCTGGTGTAACAGCATTTTTAAAATGCCCTATTTCACTTTCATAGTGATTTCTCATATCAACAACCACAGTATTATCATCTTCAATAAGGAAATTAAACTCTGAAGCGTTTACGTGTATTCCGATATCTGAAGAATCAAAAGTGTCGTCATTTAAACCATCTGAAACAATCTTGTCTCGAACTTTAACTTTTAGTTTCAAAAACGAAAACAAGTCATGTTCGATGGCAATATTTAGACGGACATTTTTAAGAAAATCAATAGTGTCTAAATGCAATTTAAAGGCTTCGAAGTTATCCGCAGGAATAGAAAGTTGTGCATTGATCCCTTCATTAGCTACATAAATACGTCCCAAAACATCGATCCGATCCCAAAATAGAAACAACTGATTCCTAAGATCTTCTGGGTTCTTGATTTTATAATATTTGTAGAAAGAGACAGTTAAACGATCCTTACCTGCTTGCTGTATAAGTTCCGCTCTTTCAATATTGCTTAAGGTATTGTACAGTTGCATGCTATACTTGTTTTTAAGTTAATAATG
>OJFY01000049.1_pt1 | contig 17620 bp, 16 predicted proteins | sample 1594381 | NCBI WGS metagenome assembly OJFY01 (sample SAMN05416751, study PRJEB24817) | seawater metagenome | isolation source: Sea water | place: Canada:Atlantic | collected 2013-07
TCTACACGTAAGGAGTCGTCGGCAGCGTCAGATGTGTATAAGAGACAGTGATAAAGGAGATACATACTCATTTTTAAATCTCCACTTGTTGAAAGGCTACCATCTTTCAGTATAATTTCTTGTAATTGTCCTGTTGATATTTCTTTTGCAACCCCCCAGCTTGGTAGAAGTGCTATGCCTTGTCCCGCAACAACGCTTTCTAAAAGTGATTGTCCATGATTACTTACATATTTTGGTGTCAGATCTATATCTTTCCATGTTTGGTTTTTTTGCGCTTGCCAATTTAATACACCGCGAGGTGTTCGGTACATAAAAACGGGAAACCTGTTTAAATCATCTGAGGTTTGTGGTTTTCCATTTTGATTTATAAAATCTGGTGAAGCTACCAAAATGAAGTTATGTTTGCTCAACCGACGGGCAACGACTTGCTCAGGTAAATCTGATGTAGCTCGGATCGCGATGTCGGCATCGTTGCTGGAAAGGCTCAATGTTTGATCTGTAATATTTAAATCAAATTCTAAGTCTGAATAAAGTTTTCTCATTTTATCTATTGCAGGTAGAACATAAAGCTCAGCATAGGCTGGCATTGCGGTAATTCGAACGGTACCAGATGGTGCTATAGACTGAGCTTTGCACATCTCATCAGCAATCTCGATCGTTTGGAGTGCAGTTTTTATTTCAGCTAAATAAAGTACTCCTAAATCAGTTAAGCTTACAGATCGTGTGGTACGCAAAAATAGTTCTATGCCAAGGTTTTCTTCTAAATCTTTTATTCGTCGTGACACTGAAGATGAAGGGACGCGGAAATAGTCAGCAGTTTCGCTAAAGCTAAGTGTTTGTGCTAATTTTGAAAAATAGCGAAGTGCGCGCAGTTGGTCCATGATGTGCAGTTCTTATTGTTGTCTTTATTGCAATAGTATTATCAATAAATAGAGTATTGTCCATATTTATTTGAAGTTTTATGTTTAATTAACAATTATACAAATTCAAGGAAAGCATAATGAAAGCTGTCGCTTATCAAGATTATAACTCAAATATTGAAATTATTGAAGTCGCAAAGCCAGAACTGAAAGATAGATCTGTCCTGATTGAAGTGCATGCTGCAAGCATTAATCCAATCGATAATATTTTGCATGCAGGGTATTTGCATCAAATGTTGGAGCTCAGCTTTCCACATATTATGGGCTATGATGTATCAGGAGCTGTGGTTGAAGTCGGTAAGGATGTTCGTAGTGTCAAAGTCGGTGATGAGGTATTTGCACGTCCAAATCAAGAAGATGCTGGCTCAATTGCTGAGTTTGCGTGTGTCCATGAAAATGAGCTTGCAATTAAACCTAAAAATATGAGCCATATAGATGCAGCTTCTGTCCCACTTGCCGGACTTACAGCTTGGCAGGCCTTAGTCACAAAAGGTGAGATTAAACGAGGTGATAAAGTCTTGATCCATGCAGGATCTGGTGGAGTAGGTACATTTGCAATTCAGATTGCTAAGTATTTTGGAGGAATGGTAACCACAACCACAAGTTCAAAAAATACTGACTTAGTAAAAAGTTTGGGAGCTGACTTGGCAATCGATTATACAACTCAGTCATTTGAGGATGAGTTGTCAGACTATGATTTAGTTATTGATGCGGTTGGTGGTGATACATTAACCAATTCTTTTAAAGTTTTAAAAAAAGGTGGGAGATTAATTTCTATTAAAGGTCAGGATACCGAAAATCTTGCTAAAGATTATGGTGTAAATTTTGAATGGTTTTTCATGTCTCCTGATGGAGAAATGCTCACAGAACTTGCCACATTAATTAGTCAGGGCACAATTAAAACTGTCATTGATAGCACATACCCGATGGAGCAGGCACCGAAAGCCTTTGAGATATTAGCAAAGGGACGAGCTAAAGGTAAAATCGTCATTACAATGAAATAAAAAGTTAGCATTATATAATAACAAAAATTTTACATAAATTTGCTAATGAATCTTATAGGAATGAAAATATTATGTTTAAGAAACTATTAGGTATCGCACCAAATCAAACTGAAGACGGCGCATTTAGCCCTTCACGGCTTTCTTTGAAATTGGCGACATCTGCCAAAACTAATTATGATGGAGGAGCTTACAAAAATCCTTACATGGGCGGAAAAGCTCGTATACTTGTGGTCCTCACAGAAGAACGTAATATGATGATGGCAAACGGCAAGAAATTTTCAACTGGAAACCATCCTGTTGAGATGGCGTTACCAATGCTGCATCTTATTAATGCAGGTTTTAAATTAGATCTTTTTACACCTACTGGTGCTCCAGCAATTATTGAACAGTGGGCAATGCCTAATAATGATAAATCAGTCGCTAAGTTGTTTGCTAAATATGATGATGCACTGGCTAAGCCTAATAGCCTTATTGATTTTGCAAACAACTCATTAATAGATGAATCACCATATATTGGTGTGTTTATTCCAGGTGGCCACGGTGCGATGCTTGGCTTACCAAATGATCCAAATCTTGGAAAAATTTTACGTTGGGCGCAGAAAAAAAATATTCATATAATTACACTTTGTCATGGCCCAGGAACATTGATGTCTGCGAAAATTGATAGTGAATTTATTTTCAATGGTTATAAAATTGCTTTGTTTCCTGACTCGGTTGACAAGCAAACTCCAATGATTGGTTATTTGCCAGGGCATATGCCTTTTAAATTAGGTGAGAAGTTGAAAGAACTTGGTATGCATATTATTAACAAGAAAGCTGATGATACCTGTCACATTGATAGAAACCTTATAACAGGTGCTAGTCCATACGCTTCTAATAAACTTGGTAGGCTAGCTGCTGAAACACTATTAAAAGTCGTAAATTAAAGTGCCTTATTTTTTTTGAAACGAAACTAAGTAAATATAAACTATATTTAATGAAATTTATGATCCGCTTTATACTTAGTCAGTCGACACTAGTGATTAGGTCTAACTGTAAAGCTAGGGCGCGCGGGGTGAAGTCTTATTGTTTTTTATTCTCTGATGCGTCAAGATGTGCACACAAAAAACCACGGGAATAAGCATGTTTGGAACAACAGGTTGGTGTCGATTCAAAGCCAATGATGAAATCAAAAAATGGGCAAACGCGGCGCGAAAATTTGCTAGTGGCGCTGCGCAAAACCCCGCCTTGAAAGAAAAATGGTTGCAGTGCGAAGGCACTTGGTATGTTGGCGTAGACGTCTTGCCTTCGGATGAAGACGGGTGCTTTGACGGTTTTGAGCTGGCTGGGCCTGTCTCAGAGCTAATTCGAAGCGTGATCACAAAGCCCTTGCACCCCGCGCAGGTCTCAATCCTTTATCCGGGATATCCAAAACCACGGCAGGGCGAAACCAAGGCTGGGTTTACCTATCGGTTGACGCGGGACGCGGCGCATGTGGACGGGCTTTTGCCCGTCGGTGCAGAGCGCCGCCGCATGTTGCGAGAACCCCATGCCTATGTGCTTGGATTGCCCTTGAACACCTGCGATATCAAAGCTAGCCCGATGGTTGTCTGGGAGGGTTCTCATCTGATTATGCACAAAGCGTTTCAGGCCGCACTCAGCCCCTATCCTGCAGCGCAATGGTCCGACATTGATCTGAGCGATGTTTATCATGCCGCGCGCCGAGAGGCTTTTGAAAACTGCCGGCGCGTAGCTGTTCATGCCGAGCCGGGCCAAGCTTATGCGATCCATAGGCTGGCTTTGCATGGGGTTGCCCCATGGCAAGAGGGTGCCCGTGCCCCTAGAGAAGGCCGCATGATTGCCTATTTTCGGCCAGAATTAAATGATATCGAGGAGTGGCCAAACCTATGAAGAATTTAATTTTTTAAATATGAAATTGAGTAAATAATCAATAGAAATTGATTAAAACAATCTGATGCTTGGTTTACTTAGTCAATCAACACCCTCTAGGTCATTCTTTCTGACGAGCAGACTTTATGCACCTTAGCATCGCTTGGACTTTCTCTGTACGGTGGAGGTCAACATGTGTGACCAGCCATATTGGCACGGACCACTCCTGATTTGGGGTAAGAACACGGTGAAATCCTCCATACATTTTTGCTTTATAATCTTCTATAAAACCAATACCTATCCCGGCTAAAACTGCCTTAAAGTTGACATTTACGTGCTGGGTCGACATTGCAATCATATCAGGGCGTACAATATTTTTTACCCATTGCCGGACTGAGAGATTTCCTCCAAATTTTGGTGGCAGGACAAACTGATGGTTATCAAAGTCACCAGTATCTTTTGGCATCCCAAACCTTTGGATATAGCTTTCGTGGGCGTATAGGTTAAAGTTGATCTGCGCAAATTTACTCACAACGTAATCAGGATGATCCGGCTTTGGGCCTGCACGCAATGCAATATGCGCTTCACCATATTCAAGTCGCGCGAGGTTTTCACCAGCATCAAGATGGACAATACAATTTGGATTTTCTGCTCTAAAATCTGAGATTGGTTTCATAATTAGCTCAGCAAAACCTGCTAGAATTGTCAGCTTTAGCTCACCTTCGAGCGTAGCTTTTCCACCCTCTACTCTGCCCGCTAAATCTTCGATAAGCTCCTCGGTCTTTTGTGCTACTCGAAGTACATCTTCACCTAACTCTGTAAGCGTATAGCCTCGTGCGTGCCGGATAAAAATGCGAGCGCCAATCTCTTCTTCGAGCACGTCAATGTGACGGTTTACAGTCGCGCGGTGGAAACCAAGTGCAGTTGCCGCTGCACTTACAGTGCCAAGCTTTGCCACTTGGTATGCTGTTCGAAGCTCAGCCCATTTGTCCATATTACTTATACCTATTTTACGCGCACTTCATGTGCAAATACGCTCATTGTGTCTAGTAATGATGCAATGCATAGATAGGGGCAAGCAAAAAAAGGAGTTATAAAAATGACTGAATCACCAAAATGTGGATGTGGCCGTTCCCCAACAGGCAAATGTATCGGGTGGCATGCTCTATCTGAGGAAGAGTATCAAGAAAAGAAAACTGCCTATGAAGCGCGTCAGGCTCAAAAATCTTGAAAACGAATAATTGCTGGGTGACTGTGTAATGGCAGCCACCCAGCCAATGCTTTGAATATTCTCGACCTTCAAACGTTAGCGGTTAATTCGGCTCGGATGAACGCAAGAAACCAATCACGCAAAGCATTTAACAGAACAATATAAAACTTAAGGTAGGAAAATAATGACTTATATCTCAGTTGGCCTTCGAATTTTACTTTCAATTGCCTTTTTGGGCGCAGGCGGCGCAAAGCTAGCAGGTGTCGATATGATGGTCATGACGTTTGATCAAATAGGCTGGGGGCAAGGCTTCCGTTTTCTGACAGGGGCTATTGAGGTAATAGGCGTTGCACTACTTTGGCTGCCACGGCGTCAGGTCATCGGTGCAGCAGTTCTTGGGGCCACTATGGTAGGTGGCGTCCTGACCCATTGGTTCATTCTTGGCCCATCTGCGGTTCCTGCAATCGTACTTGGCCTTCTATCTGCTGCGGTTCTCTATATTTACCGCACCCAAATTCCAGAAATTTTGGGCCGGGAAAATTCTTCTCAAGCTAAATTATAATGATTAAAGATATGTCTAAATCAATTCCCATAATTGCAGATAAGAAACCAATTAAAGTAGACTTGGAGTCTGGAAAAAATTATTTTTGGTGCCGTTGTGGAAAATCACAAAAGCAACCATTTTGTGATGGATCTCATATTGGAACTGACATTTCTCCAATGAAGTTCTCAGTCGAAGAGGCAGGCTCAAAAGCACTATGTCAATGCAAAGCCAGTGCAAATGCACCTTTTTGTGACGGAGCACATGCTGGTTTGGGTAATCTCAATGTTGGCGATCAAACTCCAACGATAAAAACTGATATTCCCGTAGCATCTCCAACCCCAGAAGAACCTACTGTTGCTCGAATTCATGAGCTGGCAAAAAATGGGCTTTCCAAAGTTGGTCACCATGGGGAAATGGGTTCAATGGGCGTGCCTCGTAAAGATTTACCACATTGGGATGATATTCAAATTTTACCAGCTCAAATGGCACGTAAACCTCTTCAAGATGATATCCGAGTAGAAACAAAAGTAGTTATTGGGCCTAAAGCAATCAAACCATTGAAATTAGACATTCCACTTTTTGTATCTGATATGAGTTATGGAGCATTATCTGAAGAAGCAAAAATTGCATTAGCACGAGGAGCAGAATTAGCCGGTACTGGTATTTGTTCAGGTGAAGGTGGAATGCTTCCTGAAGAACAAAATGAAAACTCAAAATATTTCTATGAACTTGCTTCAGCGCAATTTGGGTGGAAACCAGAACTGGTTGAAAAGGTTCAGGCATTTCATTTTAAGGGAGGGCAGGGTGCCAAAACCGGCACAGGTGGGCATTTGCCAGGTGAAAAGGTTCAAGGTAAAATTGCTCAAGTACGTGGTCTAGTAGAGGGGCAAGACGCAATTTCACCCGCATCATTTGTAGACCTCAATACGCCTGCTGATTTTAAAAGAGTAGCGGATGAAGTGCGAGAACGTTCAGGTGGCATCCCAATTGGATTTAAACTTTCTGCTAATCATATCGAAGATGATATTGATTTTGCTTTAGAAGCTAGTGCAGATTATATAATTTTAGATGGTCGTGGAGGGGGTACCGGCGCTGCTCCATTAATATTCCGAGATCATATCTCGGTCCCAACCATTCCAGCTCTTGCGAGAGCTAGAAAGCATTTAAATAATAGAGTTGGAAATGATGTCACTTTAATCATTACAGGTGGTTTGCGTGTAGCAGAAGATTTTTCAAAAGCTATGGCATTAGGGGCTGATGCGATTGCAGTTTCAAACTCTGCAATGCAAGCAGTTGGTTGCATTGCAGCTAGAATGTGTAATTCAAATAATTGTCCCGTTGGAGTTGCAACACAAAAGCCAGAACTTCGCAAAATGTTGGATGTACAAATAGGCTCAGAGAAATTGGCACGTTACTTTGAAGCCAGTGTTGAATTAATGCAGGTTTTAGCTCGCGCATGTGGGCATAAAAATTTATCAGATTTTAACTATAATGATATTACTACTTGGAAGCGTGAGATGGCAGAATTAAGCGGAATAAAATTTGCAGGCGTAATGCGTTAATTACTCAAGAAATTAATATATTACTAACAATCATCAATATCTAATATTTTTTGGTCAGATACGTGATCTTATTTGTCTTACCGCACCGCATCAGCTTTACCTGTGGCATGTAGTTTTGCCTCTACATTTGCTCCTGAATTAATCTGGATTTGTTGCGCTACAATTTTACCCGATACAACCGCAGTTGTGGCTAAAGTTACATTTATGGCAGCAATAGTACCGTAAAGTTTCCCCTCTATTGTAACCGATCTTGCTCGAACATTCCCCTCGACATTACCAGTGCCTGTTACAATCAACACATCTACAGTCAAATCACCTATAATTTTACCTCCAAATTCAACTATACCATCACTCTGCCAATCACCTTCAATCACAATACCATCGTGCAAAACTGAATGGCGTTGTTCTGGCTTATCTAATTTAGTATTTTGTAAAACTGGGTTATCGTTTGTTGAATTAGAGAACATTTTAAACACTATCGAATTAGTTAATTATAAAATCTTATGTAGTTAATAACACAAAGGTTATGAGGTTGAATAGCCCCTAGTTCATTTGATTATAATGGGCTTTAAAGTACTGCCTTACGAAATACCCTTTTTAGTTTTATATTCAGAAATTTTAGGCAAACAACAAAATGAATAGCATCTTTTGCAAATTATTTTTGCGCAATAGTAATTAATTGAAGCAAACCTAATTCAACGCCAAGACAGGCTTATACTCAATCTATTTATTTGGTTTTGTGAATTTTATTAACCTACCAGATCGGCCATCCTCTAACACCCAAATGGCACCATCATTGTCTATTTCGACTTCTCTCACTCTTTTAGACCAACTGAAGCGTTCTGCCTCATAAGGCTCTCCATTATTAAAGCCAATTCTAACCAATGCCTTACTTTTCAATCCTCCGATAAATGCATTTCCTTTCCATTCAGTAAATTCATCTCCTTCATAAAAAATTAATCCTGATGGAGCTACCGTAGGCACCCAATAAAGTTTTGGCGCCATGAATTCTGGCCTTGTTTCATGAACGGGAATTTTTGCTCCACTATAGTGATTGCCTTCCGATACTACTGGCCATCCATAATTTTTACCGGCAACTATTAAATTAAGCTCATCTCCATGCCTTGGACCCATTTCGTGCGCCCACAGTTGACCATTTTTGGCAAATGCAATTCCAAGGGCATTTCTATGACCAAGTGTCCAAAAAGTCTTTGCGAGGTCACCTTTGTCCTGAAATGGATTGTCTGTAGGTATGGTTCCATCCTCATTAAGGCGGATAATTTTTCCTAATGCCATGTCCCATCGTTGTGCAGGGGATTGCTCTTGCCGATCGCCCGACGTAATGAAAATCTTTCTGGCGTGTTGTGTTCCATCAAGGCCAAATGCAATTCTGTGGGAAAAATGCCCTTTCCCTGATCGAGCGGGCGTTTGCTTCCAAATGGTTTCAATATTTTTCAGTTGAGGTTTGTCTAACCTCTCTAGCGTGCCCCGTATTATGGTCGCATATCGTGTTTTTCCTGCATTGTCTGAATTGATGTAAGAAATATAAACTAGTCTATTCTTTGTAAAGTTTGGATGAAGAACGACATCACCTAAACCTCCTTGACCACCTGCAAAAACCTTTGGAACTCCAGACACTAAAGACTTTTCACCACTCCTATTTATGATCCAAAGCTTTCCTGCTTTTGTAGTGATAATTAGGTTGTCACTGTTAATGAAAGACATCGCCCAAGGGCTATTGAATTCAGAAACAACTTTTGCTTCTAATCTGCTACCTTCACTTCCAGAAACAACATTATTGGCCCAAGCATTTGAAGCTAAATTAATTAGCAATATTATAATAACTGTACGCATTAATTACCTACCCTATTCATTGTACTTCTACCAAATATGTTATTGAGCCGAAGTATTTTCTATTATAAATTTTAAAGTAAAAAATATTTATTTATGAAGTATATCGTTTAGCTATTTCGTAAAGCTCTTTTTATTGTTATGAAAATTCTTAAATGCCTTAATTAAACTCTATCAAAAGCCTAAAATTTTCTTAATATATAAAGGCATAATATGACACCATTAATAATCACCTCACTATCAGACCTTTATAGCCTTTCAGTGGACAATATTATTGATGTCAGAACTCCCGCTGAGTATGCAGAAGATCATATACCTGGTGCTATAAATTTACCCGTACTTAGTAATAGTCAACGAAAAGAAGTTGGCACTATATATAAACAAGTCAATCCATTTGACGCACGCAAAATTGGTGGAGCATTAGTCGCTAATAATACGGCTAATCACCTTCAGGGTCCTCTTGCTGAAAAAGGTGGAGGATGGCAGCCACTGATTTATTGCTGGCGTGGTGGTCAACGTTCTAGCGCATTCGCTACTATACTTGATCAAGTCGGCTGGCGAGTGCGCCTGCTTAAAGGTGGTTACCAAAGCTATAGACGAGAAATAGTAAAAACACTTTACGAAACACCACTAGCACACAAATTCATTTTAATAGGTGGTGGTACTGGAACTGCAAAAACCGCATTACTTCATCAACTTTTGGCAAAGGGTGCTCAAATTCTTGATATTGAAGGAATAGCCGCCCATCGAGGCTCTCTCTTTGGAAAGATTGATAAGCCCCAACCATCGCAAAAAATGTTTGAAACTAACATTGCTGCAAAATTAGCTGCGCTTGATCCTAATAAAACTACTTTTGTTGAAGCCGAGAGTAATAAGGTCGGAGAGTGTTCAATTCCGCCATCAGTTTGGGCGCTCATGACCAATGCCTCACGGATACAGATTAACGCTCCAATTGAAGCGCGTAGCAATTTTCTATGCAAAGCATACGAAGATATTACTCATGATAAAGAGAAATTAAAAAAACTCATAGACAAGCTTCGTCCCTATCATGCAACAGATCGGATAGATAAATGGCATGCACAAGCAAAAGTAAATGATTGGCAAGCACTGGCAACAGGCCTTATCACATACCACTATGATCCACGATATACTAAATCTGCTAATACAAAAGATGACGCAATTCACTATGTCGAACTATCAAATCTTAAAGACAGTACACTAGCCAATACAGCTGAAGCATTGCACGCAAAATTTAGCTAAGACGAATGAGTCCAGCACCTCTTTTCAACTTACCAATAATATGACCAGAACACCCTTTTTCAGCTAATGCTTTTATTATAGCTTCACTCTGACTTTCAGGTACTGCTGCTAGTAATCCACCTGCAGTTTGCGGATCATAAAGTAATGCATCATCTATACCTTCAACTGGCGAATCTGCACGGTTAGCAGGCATTAATGTTGATGATACACCTGCATCAGATAAAGCCCGAGCACCGTTAAAAATAGGAATAGAGTCTTTCCAAAGCTCCGCATCCAAGCCAGAGGCATTGCAAATTTCTTGTACATGTCCAGCCAGTCCAAATCCAGTTACATCAGTCATCGCATGAGCTTTTTTTGTCAAAATTACTGCTTCGCGATTCTGAATTTGTCCCATAATTTCAAGAGCAGCCGCAACATCGCAACCTTTAGCTTGGCCCAGCATATCTGCCGCTAAAATAACACCTGATCCAATAGGACGTGTCAGAATTAGCAAGTCACCATCTTTTGCACCTGCAACAGTTAAAGGCGTGGATTTCTTAGTTCCAGTCACAGTAAAACCAATTGTTAACTCAGCACCCATTGTTGTATGGCCGCCGACAAGTTGCGCACCTGATGCGTTTAAAACCTCAGTTGCAACCTGCGTAATTTCTAATAACGTTCGTGCCTGTAACTTTTCAGACATTTGAGGAACAATAATTGACGCTAATCCTACCTGGGGTTGTGCGCCCATAGCCCAAATATCTCCTAAAGAATGCACAACAGCTATTCGAGTCATGAGCCCAGGATCATGGATCAAACTACGTAAATGATCAGTGCTAATAACCTGAAACTCACCACCAGAGTGGCGCAATACTGCCGCGTCATCTCCTATGCCCATCACAACATTATTACTTGGTTTCTTAACATTTTTTAAAGCACCTGATAAGATACCTCTGCCAACCTTTGATCCACACCCTCCACATAGTGGATTAGCTTGCAGTATCTCGGCAACTCCAATGGCAGTTTCACCTGATATTTTAGGCGATAGCATTTTTGGCAAATCCACCAATCGATTCATAAATTTACGATCAATGTGGGTCTTCCAACGCCACATAAACGGTCCCGTTAAGGTAAGTCCAAATTTCTCAGCTACTGCTGATTGGCCTCCTAATGAAATAAGTTTAAGAAAATTCTTTTGTGGGCGCCATTTTTTGCGTATTCCACCATTTAGCGCAGCACGTATATTTTGATGTAGTATTGGGGCTGCTCGCACGGCAAATACCCCTGCTTTTGGTCGCACTGCATTTTCCATTATGGCGCAATCACCAACAGCAAAAAGTGCACTATCACCTACCACACCTAGATCTGCATTTATCTTAATAAATCCATTTTTCTGTGGTAAATTAGTTTGAGAAATCCATTTATGTGCTTTACCACCCCCAGCTCCAACACAGAACGAAGCGGCAATAGGGTCTTGCCCATCTAATATCACCTGATCAATGCAAACCTTTAAAACTCTTGTATTAGTTTTTACAACCACCCCAAGAGCATTCATCGCCATTAGCATTTTTTGACGAACTTTGCCCCCAACACCAGAAATCTGCATTCCAACTTCAATAACAGTAACCTTTGGAGTGACACCAACAGCATGAAGAGCATAAGCCATAGCCATAGCCAATTCACAGCCGGCAACACCACCACCAATGACAGCAACATTGGGAGAAAGTTTCCCTTGTTTTACATTTTCAAAAAAATCATTCCATTGTCTTGCATATACACCTAAGGGTTTAGCGCCGACCCCATATTCATCAAAACCTGGTAAATCTATTTTTGCCGTAATACCTATGTCAAAAGATGCAATATCATAAGCAACTGGATTTCGTTCGGCTAACATCACTTTATTTTGTAATTGATCAATATTTACTACTTTATCTAAAATTAAACGCGCACCTGCATGACGGCATAACTTCACCAAATCAATTTCTAGATCACTGCTGGCATAATGCCCGGCCACATAACCTGGCAACATTCCTGTATAAGGTGCTGTTGGTCCAGGGTTAATAACTGTCAATCGTGCACCAGGCAAAGGATTCATTCCCCATGCTTTAAGTACTAAAGCATGGGCATGGCCACCGCCAACCAAAACTAAATCACGTGTAAAGGGCACAATTTTTAGCACAGGATTTTCTTCTTTTTGTTATTAACACTGAGGATTTAGGTGCAGAGCATAAATGCTCTTCTATTTAATGCTTTTATAACAGCCTGACTAAAGAAAAGACTAGATACATTATCAAAATAATAATTTACATATATAAACTTATGAAAACTAGTTTTTGACGTAAACTAAATACTTTGATTTCTAAATAGTTATATATCCTATAATAAAATGTAGATGTGCTTTGACCAATATCTATCTTTAATGGCAGAACAATATTTTTAAGAAACAAGCTAATGCTTTAATAGCCTGTAATACTATTCAAAATAATTTTTAAGAGAGCACTATGAAATATTTGATTGTTATAATAATAATTTTATTTTCAATTTTAGCCTACGTGCGTCTTGCGCAGGTTCATCCACTTTACAACATCCCAGATTCAACTTCTAACCAACTTTCAAGTAAAGGATTTGTATTTATAAAAGCCTACACAGGGAGCAAAGATGAACTTTATGAAGAAATAACAAAAGTAGCATTAGGGACACCCCGCACAATATTACTTTCTAATGACCCACTACAATTCATAACCCGTTCAAAATTTTTAGGATTTCCTGATATCACTGCCATAGACATACAAGATGGAAATTTGATTATTTACGCAACTTCAGTATTTGGTAGGCTTGATTTTGGTGTTAATCGTGCGCGAGCCTTAAAATGGGTAAGCTTAGTAAAAACTTCACTGCCAATGGATTCCATTATTGACTGGTAATGATATGATTTGCAGCTATTTAACCTTTATCTATATCCCATCATAAACTTGTCAAAAGTGAAGGTGCGATATACATCAATCGATGTAAGGAGTTTATCATGGTTCTCAGATTAGAAGGGGTTAAAAAATCTTTTCGTAATAGCGAAGAGCTTGTGCCTGTTTTGCAAGGGGTCAGTTTTGATCTTGAGGCTGGTGATACTTTGGCATTGCGTGGAGAATCTGGTAGTGGGAAAAGTACGTTACTTCATATAGCAGGTGCTTTAGAGGCTGCAGATGCAGGTCGAGTTTGGGTGTCTGGTAAGGAGTTAACACAGCTCAACGATGGTGAGCGTGCTCAATTACGTAGAACAGACATCGCCTTAATTTTCCAACAGTTTAACCTAATTCCTTCGCTAACGGTGGCTGCTAATATTGCATTCCAATCTGCACTATCAGGAACGCCAGACTTGGCTCATATAAACCATATTGTGTCCGCTTTAGGCTTAGAAGAACAAATGCAAAAATATCCAGAGGCTTTATCTGGTGGGCAACAACAGCGCGTTGCCATTGCTCGGGCAATTGCAGCAAAGCCAAAGTTGTTGCTCGCAGACGAGCCTACTGGTAATCTTGATGAAATAACTGCCCAAAATGTATTAGATCAAATGCTAAAACTAGTTGCACAAACAGGTACTGCATTGATGATTGTAACTCATTCCACAAACATAGCTGCTCGCATGAAACGTCAATTGCACCTTTGTAATGGGCTTTTGGAATGATTACCTGGTGCCTGAGGGCACTTTTATCACATTGGTGGCGTAATCCGGTTCAATTATTTGCATATTTAGCAGGACTTGCTTTAGCTACCGCACTTTGGTCTGGGGTACAGGCTATTAACTCTGAAGCTCGTGCAAGCTATGATGCGGCGGCCAAAACATTAGGTGAGGGACAGTATGATCTGTTGATCCCAAAACAGGGTAACCGCATTCCACAAGACGTTTATGTTTTGCTTAGAAAATCAGGTTGGTTGGTCTCGCCTGTAATTGAAGCGCGTATCAACGATGTGCGCCTTTTAGGCGTTGATATTGTGACTTCTGCTACAGGATTACCTAATTTAGCTAATGGGCAATCTGTGATTACGTATGATACCTTACTTGCAAATGAAGAAACTGCGCTTAAAATTTCTATGTTGGCTAACGTTACAGTGGACAAAAGTATTGCACCGGGCATAGCCATAGGTGACATTGGCCTTGTTCAAAGGATGCTAAAGCGGGATGATTTAACCCGCCTCATTTTATTGCCAAACCAACCTATTACACAGCCAAGCCTAGATATGGTAGCTCCCAACTTACAGATTCAATCTGCATATGCGGTTACAAATGTTACGGAACTTACGGGTAGCTTTCATTTGAACTTGACTGCCTTTGGCCTGTTAAGCTTTGTTGTTGGTTTGTTTATCGTAAACAGCACTATTGGTTTAGCATTTGAGCAAAGGCGGGGTATGATCCGCACTATTCGCTCACTTGGCGTGCCAATGCGAACTCTTATTACGCTAATTACTTTTGAGATGATGACTTTAGCTGTGATTGGGGCGGGGTTTGGTATTATTTTGGGTTATTTTATTGCAGCTTTTTTACTGCCAGATGTCGCGGCTACATTGAGAGGTCTTTATGGTGCGCAAATCTCAGGTACACTTGAATTGCGTGCTTCTTGGTGGGTATCAGGCATGGTGCTTGCATTAATTGGTACAGCAGTAGCACTTTCATCAAGGATTTGGCAGATTGTGCAAATGCCACTTTTAGCAAGTGCCAAGCCTCGCGCATGGGTTGTTGCAACCGGATCACGTTTTCGATTGCAATTAATTATAGCCATTACATTGTTATTTTCCACAGTGCCATTAGCCATGACCTTGGAAGGTTTGCTAGCTGGATTTATTTTGTTGGGGTGTTTACTGATTGGTGCAGCATTGGCTTTGCCCCCGTTACTGGGAGGCCTTCTAACTTTGGTTCAAAAGTATACTGTTGCGCCAGTTTGGGAATGGTTCTGGGCTGATACTAGACAGCAACTGCCAGGGCTTAGCCTTGCGCTTATAGCTCTTTTATTAGCAGTCTCAGCCAATATTGGTGTCTCAACTATGGTGTCAAGTTTTCGACAAACCTTCATAGCGTTTCTTGATCAAAGGCTAGCACCAGAACTCTTCGTGGAGGTAGATACAGCTGACCAAAGTGCTGCATTGGAAATGTTTTTAACGAACCGCCAAATTGAGGTATTACCCTTACTTACAACACAAGTCGTAATAGCTGATTTACCTGTAGATCTATATGGTATCCGTGTCGGCCAAACTTATCGAAATAACTGGATTTTTTTAGATAATACTCTCAATGCATGGGATGTAATTGAGAGCGGTAAGGCAGTTGTTGTCAATGAACAATTTGCACGACGTGCAGATCTATGGGTTGGAAGTTTAGTACAAGTGAGCCCTGATTTAATGCTACCTATTGCAGGAGTAGTTGGTGATTATGGTAATCCGCAAGGGCAGATTATTATAACTGAACGAATATTTAAAGATTTATATCCAAATCTCTACGCATCAAACTTTGGGGTGCGCACTAAAGATGCATCCCAATTACGTAGCCAAATTGTCAATACGCTTGGCATTAAAAATAACGCAATTATTAACCAAGTGGGAATAAAAGCACTATCACTTGAGGTTTTTGAGAGAACGTTTGTAGTCACATCGGCTTTAAATGTTTTAACACTAGGTGTTGCTAGTTTTGCTATTCTAATGAGCCTTTTGACATTGGCTGATTTGCGTGTACCACAGCTTGCACCTGTCTGGGCATTAGGGCTCACACGTCGCCATTTGGCGTGGTTAGAGTTATTGCGTGCTGTTTTACTTGCTGGAATAGTCTTTGTTTGTGCTATTCCTATGGGTCTTGCACTTGCATGGATATTACTGACAATTATCAATGTTGAGGCATTTGGGTGGCAATTACCAATGTATTTGTTTCCACTTAAATATTTAGAATTAGGAGTTTATGCTTTAATTGCTGCGTTTTTAGCTGCCATGTGGCCTGCTGTTCGCCTCATGCGCACGCCTCCATCAACTTTATTGAGGGTCTTTGCTAGTGAACGTTAAAATATTATTTTTTCTATTTTTTTGGCCTTTTAGTGTTGTGGCACAAGGGTTTTCTGACCTTGGCTCTAGTGCCGATGGGTTTGCAATCCCAGAGCTGAATTCAACTTTCAGCTTTCCTAGTGATCATGGAGCACACCCTGAATATAGGATTGAATGGTGGTACCTAACTGCGAACTTAAATGGTTCAGATGGTAAAAAGTATGGTTTGCAATGGACCCTCTTTAGAACTGGGCTGAAGCCTGGAGAGGCTGAAGGCTGGCGATCGCCACAAGTATGGTTTGCGCATGCTGCAGTCACCACACCTGACCAACACTTTGCCACTGAACGTTTCGCTCGTGGTGGGATAGGGCAGGCGGGTGTGGAGGCAACTCCGTTTCGTGCTTGGATCGATGAATGGATGTTAGAGGGTGAAGACTTCCAAAAGATGACACTCACTGCAAATGGGCCTAATTTTGGATATGACATGTCGCTTCAAGCAAATGGTCCATTGGTTTTTCATGGTGATAAAGGCTATTCGGTTAAATCGGAACAGGGCCAAGCCAGTTATTATTATTCACAGCCATTTTTTAAAATTGATGGAACGCTAAAATTACCTGCCGGTAACATTGAAGTGGAAGGGAATGCCTGGCTTGATCACGAATGGTCGTCACAGCCATTGTCAGATGATCAATTGGGTTGGGACTGGTTCTCGTTATCGTTTGTGGATGGTGCAAAATTGATGGGTTTTCAACTGCGCCAAAAAGATGGATCACTTTACAGCTCTTCGACTTGGATCACACCTGATGGCAGCACTTCATCCTATCCAAATGGTGCATTTTCAGCTTTTCCACTAAATATAAAATCAATAAAAGATCGTAAATTACCTATTAAATGGCGTGTAACTTTGCCAGATAAAGAGGTTGATGTTGTTGTAACTGCTCAGAACCCTGATGCTTGGATGGAACTTTCAATCCCATACTGGGAAGGACCAGTTAACGTTTTAGGCAGCCATATAGGACAAGGATATTTAGAGATGACTGGTTATGAATAATTCATGAGGCTACGAAAATTTTATAATAGTAGTTTCACTAAATAAAGTTCATTTATCAGATTGCTTTTTTTCATAAACAGCTTTTTTTTCCAAATATTGCTCTTCTGTCAAGTTATGCCAACCTACGCAGTTTCCACTTGGGCTACGTCCACATTTACATTCAGCCATATTAAACTCCAAAATTTATGTTAATTTGTAATTAGTGCATAAATTGATTTTGACAAAAGTCTGCACAATTTGAGTAACTTCACTGTTCATAATCAGAGCTTTAACATATTGTCTTAATATACTGATACGCGTTCTTGATAGTCTAAGAGCAACATGAGTTGCGCTATTGATTGTCCTGCCGAAT
>OJFY01000053.1_pt1 | contig 16761 bp, 16 predicted proteins | sample 1594381 | NCBI WGS metagenome assembly OJFY01 (sample SAMN05416751, study PRJEB24817) | seawater metagenome | isolation source: Sea water | place: Canada:Atlantic | collected 2013-07
AAATTGAAAAACAAAAATCTGATTATAAAAAAAAATTAGATAAAGAGTTTGAAGATTCTAAAAAATATATTTCTAATGAACGGGATTGGTTCACTGGAACTTGGTCTAAATTTTCTACTGAAAAAGGGTCAGACAGAAGAGGGATGACAGCAGTAGACAAAAAGATAATTAAAAAAATTGGAACAAAGCTTACTTCACTTCCTAGTAATTTTAATGCCCATCCTACTATCAGTAGAATTTTTGAAGCCAAGAAAAAAATGTTTGAAAGTGGAAAAGGTTTTGACTGGAGCACTGCCGAAAGTTTAGCTTTTGCAACATTGGCAGAAGAGGGTTATCCTGTAAGATTAGTCGGACAAGATTCTGTTCGAGGAACTTTTAGCCAACGACACGCCGGGCTTACGGATCAAAAAACAGGTGAAAAATACTTTCCTTTAAAAAGCTTAAGCAAAAAGCAAGCCAATGTAGAAATCGTAGATAGTTTACTTTCTGAAATGGGAGTTTTGGGATTTGAATATGGGTATTCATTAGTGGAACCTAATGCTTTAGTAGCATGGGAAGCTCAATTTGGAGACTTTGCAAATGGAGCTCAAATTATATTTGATCAATTTATAAGTTCCGGAGAAAAAAAATGGACGCGAGCAAGTGGGCTAATTATGTTGTTGCCCCACGGTTATGAAGGTCAAGGCCCAGAACATTCGTCAGCAAGAATCGAAAGATACCTTCAAGCTTGTGCTCAAGAAAATTTACAAGTGGTCAATTGTACAACACCGGCAAATTATTTTCATGTTTTGAGAAGACAAATTCATAGATCATTTAGAAAACCACTGATTGTTTTTACTCCGAAGTCTTTATTAAGACATAAAAAGTGTGTTTCAGAAATAGAAGATTTTTCAAACAAAAATTCTTTTCATAGGGTATTGCCAGATCATGCAGAGGATCCTCAGTATAAGTTAATTAAACTAGCTCCAGACAAAGAAATTAAGAGAATTGTTATTTGTTCAGGTAAAGTTTATTTTGATCTTTTGGAAAAAAGACAAGAAATTAAAGAAAAAAGAGTGCAACTTGTCAGGATTGAACAAATATATCCTTTTCCTGCAAAAACTTTAGCTAAGCTTATAAAAAGGTTTGTAAATGCAGAGGAATATATTTGGTGTCAGGAAGAACCACAAAATATGGGGTGCTGGAATACAGTTGAAAGATATATTAATTGGACATTAAATCATATTAAATCAAAGGCAAAAAACATAAAATACATTGGTAGAGGTCCAATGGCTTCAACAGCCACTGGTTATTTAAAAAAACATGTTGCCCAACAACAGGAAATTGTTACAAAAGCGTTAACTATAAATGGCTGACAAAATTACCGTACCCACACTAGGAGAATCTTTAACTGAAGCAACTGTTGCAAAGTGGTTGAAAAAAGTAGGTGATAGTGTTCAAGAAGACGAGGAGATTGTCTCTTTAGAAACAGACAAAGTAAGTATTGATGTTACAGCTCCAAAATCTGGAATTTTATCAGAAATTATTGCTAAAGATGGAGCTACAGTTGAGGTAGGTGCACATCTTGGTTCCATAGATACTTCAGCCTCACCCTCCAAAAAGAAAGAAGAGCAGCAAGATAAACAAGAAACGAAAGTAGTCGAAATTAAAAAAGAAGAAAATATTTCTGAGAAAAAAATAGACAATCAAAATAAAAAGAAAGAATTATCCCCATCTGTAAAACGTATAATTAATGAAAAAAACATTAATGTAGAAAGTGTTGATGGAACAGGAAAAGATGGAAGAATTTTAAAAGGTGATTTGATAGGACTTATGGGATTTAGTCCTGCACCAAACACAAAAAAGATTGAAATCGGAGAAGAGGAAAGAGTTAAGATGACTCGTCTTAGATCGACAATTGCAAAAAGATTGAAGGAAGCCCAGAATAATGCAGCAATTTTAACTACCTTTAATGAAATTGACATGTCCATGATCATTCAAATCAGAAAAGATAACAAAGAAGAGTTTGAAAAAAGATATGGAACCAAACTTGGTTTTATGTCTTTTTTTGTAAAAGCATGTGTTAATGCTTTGCAAACATATCCTTCGGTAAATGCCGAGGTTCAGGGAGAAGAAATTGTTTATAAAAACTATTATAACATTGGAGTTGCGGTAGGTACAGATAAGGGTCTGGTCGTGCCTGTTTTGGGTAATGCAGATGAACTTTCATTTGCTGAAATTGAAAAAGAAATTATTACCCTTGGTACAAGGGCTAAAAACAATCAATTGTCGATTGAGGAATTACAAGGTGGAACATTTACCATCACCAATGGAGGCATATATGGATCTATGCTTTCTACTCCAATAATTAATCCTCCCCAATCTGGAGTTTTGGGTATGCACAATATCGTACAAAGGGCAGTAGTAATAAATGGAAAAATTGAAATTAGACCCATTATGTATCTTGCTCTTTCATATGACCATAGAATTATCGATGGCAAAGAGGCGGTATCTTTTTTAGTAAGAGTAAAAGAAATATTAGAAGATCCTAGAAGATTATTTTTAAACTTATAAATTGATATGGAAGAATTTGATGTTGTAGTTATTGGTGGAGGTCCCGGAGGGTATGTTTGCGCTATAAGATCTGCACAACTTGGAAATAAAACAGCTTGTATAGAATCGCGTGGAGCTTTGGGAGGTACCTGTTTGAATGTTGGATGTATTCCTTCAAAGTCATTATTACATGCTTCCGAAATGTATCACAAAGCTAAAAATGAATTTAAAACTATAGGTATTAATACTGGAGATCTCTCTTTGGATCTTGATACAATGATGGGACATAAGGCAAAATCAGTTGATGGCCTAACCAAGGGAATAGAATTTTTATTTAAAAAAAACAAAGTTACTTACTTAAAAGGACATGGAAGCTTTAAAGATAAAAATACCTTAACTGTCAAAGACGCTTCTGGTTCAACGCAAGAAATTAAAGCAAAGAATATTGTGATTGCCACAGGCTCCTCAGTGCTTTCTTTACCTAATATAGAAATTGATGAAAGTTCAATTGTATCCTCAACAGGTGCCTTGTCTTTAAAGCAAGTTCCCAAAAAACTAATTATTATTGGAGGAGGTTATATTGGTCTAGAAATGGGTTCTGTATGGTTAAGATTAGGTGCGGAAGTAGAAGTTATTGAGTACATGGATCACATTGCAGCAGGCATGGATAGAGAAGTCAGTGATAATTTTTTAAAAATTTTAAAAAAACAAGGAATGAAATTTCACTTATCAACCAAAGTATTGGATGTGAAAAAAAATTCAAGTGGAGTAACAGTTTCAGTTGAGCATAACGGAGAAACATTAGAAATGACAAGCGATGTTGTCTTAATGTCAGTCGGTAGAAAACCGAATACGGATGGTTTAAATTTGGAAGCTGTAGGAATTAAAAAAGATCAAAAAAATAGAATTTTAGTAGAAAAAAATCTTAAAACGAATGTAGACAATGTGTTTGCAATAGGTGACGTTATAGAAGGTCCTATGTTGGCGCATAAAGCTGAAGATGAGGGCATGGCTGTAGCTGAGTTCATTTCAGGAAAATATGGACATGTAAACTATGATGCAATACCCGGAGTTGTCTACACCTCTCCAGAAGTTGCAGCTGTGGGAAAGACAGAAGAGCAATTAAAAGAATCCGGGATAGAATATAATGTTGGAAAATTTCCTTTTATGGCAAATTCTCGAGCAAAAATTAATAATGATGCAGATGGATTTATTAAAATTTTAGCTGATAAAAGCACAGATAAAATTTTGGGTGTTCACATGATAGGGCCAGACGTTGGTACTATGATTGCAGAAGTGGTTTTAGCAATGGAATTTGGAGCAAGTGCAGAAGATATAGCTAGAACGTGCCACGCCCACCCAACCCTTTCAGAGGCCGTAAGAGAAGCGGCTCTAGCAGTAGATAAAAGAGCTATACACTTTTAACTAATTTGTTTCCCGCTTTTTTTCCAATCAGATAGAAAAGATTCCAAACCCTTGTCTGTTAGTTCATGACGGTACAGATCCCCAAATATCTTGGGAGGTATCGTTATCACGTCAGCTCCAATTTGCATTACTTGCTGTACGTGGTCTAATGATCGAATGGAAGCTGCTAAAATTTGAGTTTTAAAATTATAGTTTTTGTAAATAGTTTTTATATCCTGGATTAGTTGCACTCCATTCTCACCAACATCATCTAACCTTCCAATAAAAGGAGAAATAAAAGTTGCACCTGCTTTTGCTGCAAGTAATGCTTGAGATGGTGAAAAGCAAAGAGTGACATTTACTTTAAATTTTTTACTAGTTAAATATTTGCAAGCAATCAATCCATCTAAAGTTAAAGGAATTTTAATAACAATATTTTTTGCAATCTTTTGAAGTATTTTAGCTTCTTCAATCATTTTGTGTGTGTGTGTGGCAGTCACCTCTGCACTAATTGGTCCTTTAACTTCTGTAGCTATAGTCTTTAAAATCTTTTTGAAATCTCCTTCTTGTTTGGCAAGTAAAGAAGGGTTGGTGGTAATACCGTCTATGAGGCCACTTTTATTTATAAGCTTTATTTCACTTATATCAGACGAATCTAAAAAAATTTTCATAATACTGTAACTTATTATCTAAAAAGATATAAATCAATTTTTATATGAATATTAACATTCTATTACCAATTAAGTTTGATCAAGCATTTACATACTTATGTGATATTTCATTAAATCTTGAACAGGGGGATTATGTTTTGGTCCCTTTTCGGAATAAAGAAATTGTAGGGATTGTCTGGGAAAAGAATGTTCCTGGCCCTAAAAAAATAAAGCTTAAAAAAATTATCAAAAAAATTAACTTTCCCAAATTAACTAAAAACAATATTAGTTTTATTAATAAGTTTTCCCAGTACAATATTTCTAGCTTAGGAATGACTCTTAAGCTTTTTTTATATGAAAAAGGTTTAGATGCGATATTAAAAAATAAAATTAGTGGTGATTATAATGAATATAAAATTCAAAGATTTAAAAAAAATAATTTAAGTGCTCTACAAACAAAATCATATCAGGAAGTCTCTCAAAATATAAACTTTTCAAGCTATTCAACTACCCTTGTTCATGGTGTTACAGGGTCCGGAAAAACCTTAATTTACTTTGAGATTATTAAGGAAGCGCTTAAGAAAAACAAGCAAGTCTTAGTATTATTGCCAGAAATTGCACTAACGAAGCAAATAGCTGAGCGGTTTAAGGATTATTTTGAAGCAGAGCCCGCACTTTGGCACTCAAGCATAAGTGAAAAAAAGAAAAAAAATATTTGGAAAGGTGTATCTGAAAATAAAATTAAATTAGTATTGGGAGCCAGATCATCTATTTTTTTACCTTTTCAAAATTTAAAATTAATTGTGATTGATGAAGAGCATGATTCTTCCTACAAGCAGGAAGAAGGAGTTTCATATAATGCTAGAGACATGTCAATCTTAAGAGCTTCGATTGAAAAATTTCCTATCTTGCTTGTTTCAGCTACCCCCTCCATTGAAAGTTATTATAATAGCAAAAATAAAAAATATTTCTACGTAAGTTTAACAGAGCGATATAAAAATATTTCATTACCTAATATTGAAATAGTTGATTTAATAAATGCTCCTGCTGATAAAGGAAAATTTATTTCTAATCAGCTCATTCCAAAATTAAAAAAAATTATTAAAGAAAAACAACAAGTGTTGTTTTTTTTAAATAGAAGAGGGCATTCTACATATATCATGTGTTATGAGTGTAAAAAAAGATTAGTTTGCCCGAATTGTTCAATAGGACTAGTTTTTCACCAAACTTCTAAAAAAGCGATATGTCATTATTGTGATTACAAAACAAGTTTAAATCAGAAATGCACTAATAATAAAGATTGTGAATTTACTTTTTATGGTCTTGGAATTGAAAGAGTATTTGAGGAAGTTCAGTTAATTTTTCCTGAAACAAAAATACAAATTTTTTCCTCTGACTCTATAAATAATAACAAAAATTCAGAACAGATTATTAATGATATAGAAAAAAATAAGATTCCAATTTTGGTAGGTACTCAACTAATTTCTAAAGGATTTCACTTTCCGAGCTTGAATTATATAGTTGTTATTAATTCTGATACCAATTTCTTAGGTAGTGACATAAGAGCTTCTGAAAAAAATTTTCAGTTATTACAGCAGCTGTCTGGAAGGGCAGGTAGAGAAGAAAATAAAGCTAAAGTTTTTCTACAAACTAACGATCCTAGTAATAAAATTCTCCACTCCCTGTCTAACAGTGACCCCAAAGTGTTTTACGAAGAAGAGCTTCTATTTAGAGAAAGGGCTTACTTGCCTCCATTTTCAAAACTTGTTTCTATAATTGTATCTGGAGCAAATCAGTTTGAAGTGGAAAAGATATCTAAGAAACTAAAGCAATCTTTTTTATTGCAAGAAAAAATAAAAATTTATGGGCCAGTAACAGCCCCAATATTTAAAATTCGTGGTAAATATAGAATGCGATTACTACTTAAATACGATGTTTCTCTGTTTCCTCAGAAATTTATCAAAAATTGGCTTGATATGAACATCGTCAGCAAAAATATAAAACTTGAGGTTGATGTAGATCCTGTCAGCTTCCTTTAAGTCGCCCAATTAGCCAAAATATCACACTTGATCGATATTTTTCATTGTGTTACGAACTCAGCATTAATTAAGGATAATCTTGGAAAATCAAGCTAACTCATTTTCAAACGTAACAGGTAGATATGCAAAATCTATATTTCAATTGGCTAATGAAAAAAAAATAATGAACGAAGTTGAAAAAAATTTTTTACAGATTAATTCTTTATTTAGCGATTCTAAAGATTTTGTAAAATTTGTTACCAATCCTACTATTCAAAAAAATACTAGGCTTAAAATCATTGAAAACCTATCAAGTAAATTAAATTTTAACAGTTATTTTACTAATTTTCTTAAGCTCATAAATGAAAAAGGTCGTTTCTTTTATTTAGAGAGAATAGTAAAGATTTTTTTTCAATCCTATCTATCAGCAAGGGAGAGATATCTGCGGAATTAATTGTGGCTAATGAAATTTCTGAAGATAGGAAAAATGATATCAAGAGAGATCTTTCCTTAATATATAAAAAAGATATGAAATTGAATTTTATAATTGATCCAAGCCTAATTTCAGGGTCAATATTAAAAGTGGGTAGTAAAATGATAGACAGTTCAGCAAAAAGCAAATTTAACAGAATTTTAAACAATATTTAGGAGAAAATAATGGACATAAACCCTTCAGAAGTAACAAAAGTAATTAAAGAGCAAATTGAAAACTTTGGATCAGAAACAGAAGTTTCTGAGGTAGGACAAGTTCTTTCAGTTGGAGACGGAATTGCAAGAATTTTTGGATTAGATAATGTGGAAGCTGGAGAAATGGTAGAATTCTCTGAAGGCACTAAAGGTATGGCCTTAAATTTAGAAAATGACAATGTTGGGGTGGTTATTTTTGGAGACGATTCTAAAATTAAAGAAGGAGATATTGTTAAAAGAACCGGAAAGATTGTTGATGTTGCAGTTGGAAAATCACTTTTAGGAAGAGTTGTAGATGGATTAGGAAATCCTATAGATGGAAAAGGTCCAATTGATCCCAAGTCTGAAAGAAGAAGGGTAGATGTTAAGGCTCCAGGAATTATTGCAAGAAAATCAGTTCATGAGCCTATGCAGACTGGTCTTAAAGCAATTGATAGTTTAATTCCAATTGGAAGAGGACAAAGAGAGCTGATTATTGGAGACAGACAAACAGGAAAAACTGCTATTGCAATCGACACAATTATAAACCAAAAAGAAATAAACAAATCCGACGATGAGTCAAAAAAACTTTATTGTATTTACGTTGCTATCGGACAAAAAAGATCAACAGTAGCTCAAATAGTAAAAACTTTGGAAGAATCGGGAGCCTTGGAATACACCATCGTTGTAGCTGCAACTGCCTCAGATCCTGCACCACTTCAATTTTTAGCACCATATATAGGCTGTACTATGGGAGAATATTTTCGAGATAATGGGATGCATGGACTGATTGTGTATGATGACCTTTCAAAACAAGCTGTAGCTTATAGACAAATGTCTTTGTTATTAAGAAGACCTCCGGGACGTGAAGCTTTTCCAGGGGATGTATTTTATTTACATAGTAGACTATTGGAAAGAGCAGCAAAACTAAGTGAAGATCAGGGTGGTGGATCTCTTACAGCCTTGCCGATCATTGAAACGCAAGCAAGTGACGTTTCTGCTTATATTCCTACAAATGTTATTTCAATTACAGATGGACAAATATTTTTAGAAACCGAGTTATTTTTTAAAGGTGTTAGACCAGCAGTAAACGTTGGAATTTCTGTATCCCGGGTTGGATCTTCAGCACAAATTAAAGCAATGAAGCAAGTTGCAGGGTCTATCAAATTAGAGCTAGCTCAATATAGAGAAATGGCAGCATTTGCTCAGTTTGGTTCTGATTTAGATGCTTCTACTCAACAGCTATTAAACAGAGGAGCTAAGTTAACTGAACTTTTAAAACAAGGACAATACTCACCACTAAAAGTTGAAGAGCAGGTTATTTCTATTTTCTGTGGTGTTAGAGGGTATTTGGATAATATCGAGACTTCAAAAATTAAAGATTTTGAAAGTGGTTTACTAAGTCAAATAAAATCTGATTCTCCCGATATATTAGAAAATATAAATAAAACAGGAAAATTAGATGAATCTAATGAAACTAAATTAAAATCTTTTATAGAAAATTTCAAAAATAAATTCGAAAGCTAAAAATTAATGGCAACTCTAAAAGACTTACGTAATAGAATTAAAAGCGTAAAATCTACACAGAAAATTACCAAGGCAATGAAAATGGTTGCTGCTGCTAAATTAAGAAAAGCTCAAGATAGAGCCGAAAAGGGAAGACCTTATTCAGATAAAATGAATAGTATCATTACTAATTTAAAAGCATCAATAGTAAATCCATCTTCCGCACCTAAGCTTTTGGTGGGTAATACAAAAAGTCATAAACATTTATGCGTGGTAATGACTGCAGATAGAGGTTTATGTGGCGGGTTTAATACTAACATATGCAGAAGAGCTCGAATATTTTTTAATGACATTATAAACTCAGGAAAAGAATTAAAAATTATTACTGTAGGTAGTAAAGGTAATGATCAACTAAAAAGAGTGTATGGAAAATATATCGTTGAAAAAATTAGTTTTAAAGATCTAAAAAAAATTACAATCAATGAATCAGATGAGATCACCACAAAAATTATAGACATGTTTAAAGAAGAGGAGTTTGACGTATGCACTATTTTTTATAGTAAGTTTAAAAGTGTCATTTCTCAGGATCCTCAGGCTCAACAAATTATTCCTATCCCATCAGAAGATACTTCAGAAGACGAGGTAAGTACTCAAACCCAGTATGACTATGAACCAGAAGAGGAAGAGATTTTGGAGAATTTGTTACCAAAAAACATTTCTACTCAAATATTTAAGGGTTTCTTAGAAAATGATGCTAGTGAACAGGGTTCAAGAATGTCTGCAATGGACAACGCGACAAGAAATGCAGGAGATTTAATTAACAAGTTAACTATAAACTACAATAGAAGCAGACAAGCAGTGATCACGAAAGAGTTGATTGAGATCATTTCAGGTGCTGAATCTTTGTAGACAATTAAGGAGAAAAAATGACAAATAAATTTGGAACAATTACTCAAGTCATAGGAGCAGTTGTAGATGTAAAATTTGAAGAAGATTTACCTGAAATTTTAATGGCTTTGGAATGTGACAATTCAGGAATAAGACTAGTTTTGGAAGTAGCTCAGCATCTTGGAGAGAATACAGTAAGAACTATAGCTATGGATACAACAGAAGGTCTGAAAAGAGGAGATAAGGTGACGAACACAGGGTCTTCTATTCGTGTCCCAGTAGGGCCCGAAACTTTGGGAAGAATTATGAATGTTATTGGAGAGCCTATCGATGAAAGAGGTCCCATTAAGACAAAAGAAAAATGGCCGATTCATAGAGCTGCACCTTCCTTTGTTGAACAATCTACAGAAACAGAAGTGCTAGTTACAGGAATTAAAGTGGTTGACTTATTAGCCCCTTATTCTAGAGGTGGAAAAATTGGATTATTCGGTGGAGCTGGAGTTGGAAAAACTGTTTTGATCATGGAGTTGATTAATAACGTTGCAAAAGCCCATGGTGGATATTCAGTATTTGCTGGTGTTGGAGAGCGAACTAGAGAAGGTAATGATCTTTATCATGAAATGATGGAATCGGGAGTTATTAAATTAGATGGCCCTGGATCAAAAGCTGCACTGGTGTATGGACAAATGAATGAACCTCCTGGAGCAAGAGCAAGAGTTGCCTTGTCAGGCTTGACTGTAGCAGAATATTTTAGGGATCAAGAAGGACAAGACGTTTTGTTTTTTGTTGATAATATTTTTAGATTTACGCAAGCAGGATCAGAAGTTTCTGCATTACTTGGAAGAATACCTTCAGCAGTGGGATATCAGCCTACATTAGCTACTGACATGGGTAACCTTCAAGAAAGAATAACAACTACAAACAAAGGATCAATTACTTCTGTGCAAGCTATTTATGTTCCTGCAGACGATCTTACAGATCCTGCTCCAGCAACATCTTTTGCTCACTTGGATGCTACTACAGTTTTATCTAGACAGATTGCAGAGCTTGGTATTTACCCAGCTGTGGATCCATTAGATTCTACATCAAGAATTTTAGATCCTAGAATTGTTGGTGATGAGCACTATAGGGTGGCGAGAGAAGTTCAAGAAATCTTACAAACCTATAAGTCTTTACAAGATATTATTGCTATTTTAGGTATGGACGAATTGTCAGAAGAAGACAAATTAGTAGTTGCTAGAGCTAGAAGAATACAAAGATTTTTATCTCAACCATTCTTTGTTGCAGAGGTATTTACAGGATCGCCTGGAAAATTAGTTGATTTAGAGTCAACGATTAAAGGTTTTGCAGCAATTTGTAAGGGTGAATATGACCATTTACCAGAAGCTGCTTTTTATATGGTAGGTACTATTGAAGAAGCAGTAGAAAAAGCTGATAAAATGGCAAAAGAATCTGCAGCATAATTATAAATGAGCGAGACAATTCAAGTTGATATTGTAACACCTGAGAAAAAAATTTTTTCGGAAAATAATGTTTTGTCTGCTAATGTTCCAGGAATTGAAGGTGATTTAGAAATATTAAACAATCACATTCCTATTATTACTTTTTTAAAACCTGGAAGAATAAATATTGAAGTAGAAGGATCCAAAAAATCTTTTTTTATTTCTGATGGAGTTTTAGAATTTAATAGCAACGTGTTAACTATTCTGGTTTCTGAGATATTCGATACTATGGCAATAGATAGCACAACTCTTGATTACTTAAGAAATAAGTCTAAAGAAAAATCTCAAAGACAAAATCAGACTGATAATGAAGCGTACTTATCTGGCAGATTTGAGGAAGAGGTCAGTCGATTGTCTTCAGTTAAATAAAAGGCTTAAATTCTTTTGTTATTTCCTGGTAAAGATCTTTTTTAAAAGGGACTATCAAATTTTCTAGCTCTTCAATTAATACCCACTTCCAGTCTTTAAATTCGGGATGTTTTTGCTGTAAGTTAATTTCTTTATCTTCACCTAAAAATTTTACTAAAAACCAAGTTTGCTCTTGACCTTTAAATTTTCCTTTCCAAATCCTTTCCCTTACAGATTCAGGAAGGTCATATGTATATTGTTTTTTTGATTGTTTAATTATTTGAATAGAAGTTATGCCTGTTTCTTCTTGCAATTCTCTTTTTGCAGTTTCTAATACGTTCTCATTGCCATCAACACCACCTTGAGGCATTTGCCATGCAGATTGATTATCTAATCTTTTACCAACAAAAATTTTCTTTTCTTTGTTGAAGAGCATAATACCCACTCCTTTTCTATAAGGTAAATCTTTAATTGGTTTCATGCGTCTTATTTTTTTAAAAGATTTAAAGCATAAACAAGCTGATTGTCATTTATGCCATCGTTAATTTTAAAATTTTCTTTTTGTTCTTGGATTGTGATGTCTGGTTCTACTCCAATTTCAGAAATAGATTGTCCTGAAGGTAAATAATATTTTGCTATAGTAAGCCTCAAAGCTCCATTTTTTTTTAGGGGGATGATGGATTGAACAGAACCTTTTCCAAAGGTTTTTTCACCAAGCAATATTGCTCTTTTGTGGTCTTTTAGAGCTCCAGATACAATTTCTGATGCTGATGCTGAGCCTCGGTTAATCAGTACTATTAGAGGTTTTCTTTTTAATATATCGCCTTTTTTGGCCGTGTAAATTTTAATATCATTTTTATCTCTTCCTCTTGTAGAAACTATTTCTCCGCTATCTAAGAAAGCGTCTGTTATTTTAATGGCTTGGGATAAGAGCCCGCCAGGATTGTTACGAAGGTCTAAAATATAACCATTTAGATTTTTTTTGGATAGATCTTTAATTTTTTTTCTTAGTTGCTTAGAACTCTGTTGGTTAAACGCTCGCAATCTTATGTAGCCGACATTTTTCATTACGGACGATGAAATTTCTCTCACTTTTACATTGTCTCTAATGATAGTAAATTTCAAATCTTCATCTTCATCTAGGCGTCTAATCGTAATATCAATGGAAGTCCCTATTTTTCCACGCATTAGGTTTACAGCTTCTTGCAAAGTTAGACCCTTAACTTGATCTTCATCAATTTTAATTATGTAGTCTCCTGGCTTTACCCCAACCTCATCTGCAGGAGATCCTTCAATAGGAGTAATTACTTTTATAAATCCTGATTCCATAGTGATCTCAATGCCCAAGCCACCAAACTCTCCTTTTGTCTCAATATTCATATTCCTGTAACTTTCAGGATTCATATATGCAGAATAAGGATCGAGCGATTGAAGCATTCCATTAATAGCAGCATCAATCACCTTACTTTGGTCAACGTCTGTTACATATTCCTTGTTAATTTTTTCCAAGACATCACTAAATAAATCTAACTTTTCATAAAGAGGATGTGTGTTTTTAGAACTTGCGCTAGGAACAAGCAAAACTAGAAATACTAAAATTAACCTTATAAAGAGTCTCATATGTTTTAATATTTATGATATGGATGATTAGTTATAATTGTAGCACATCTGTAAAATTGTTCACACAAAATTACTCTAGATAAAGAGTGTGGAAAAGTCATTTTACCTAAAGATATTTTTTCACATTTTCCTGTACTGACCGAAATTCCCTCTGGTTTTCCTATGAGAAGATATAGCTCTTTAATGCCATTGTTTAATGTTTTCTGAATGTATTTTGAGAATTCTATACTAGAATATATTTTTCCAATTTCACTTAGGATTAATATTTTAGTGTTACTATTTTTATTGTTAATTATTTTGATAATTTCTTTTGATGTAGACTGTTTGATTGAAAAATTGCTAAAACCACTTTGTTTTATAGAATTTATTCTTTGTTGGTAGAGCGTACATAATTCTTTCTCAGGACCTTTATTAATTCGTCCTTCGCACAAAATTGTGACCTTCATTTAAATGGTAATATTTTGCTGAGGGAGTATGTCTTCCCACATTTTTTCAAGATTATACAAAGATCGTTTTTCTGGATGAAATATATGAACCACCACTTCTATTGCATCTAGTAGCTTCCAGTCATCGCTTTCTTGCCCTTCAATATTACAACCTTTAATTCCAATATTTTTCAACTCTTGCGCGGTTATTTCTGTAATTGACTGTATGTGTCTAGAGGAAGTTCCGCTTGCTACAATCATATAATCAGCAATTGAACTTTTGTCTTTCAAGTCAATTGTAACAATATTTGTTGCCTTGTTGTCATCTAGTATTTTTTTAATTATTGATACTAAACTTGTTTTTTTTTCACTTACCATTTTAATAATTATTTATATAAACTAATTCTAAGTCTTGAAGAAGATACATTAATACCTTTGTTGTTAATATACACCCATTCCTTTTGTTTAGGGCCTATTTTAAGCAAAGTATCCAAGCTTATTTTTGTTTTTCTAAATTTTTTAGCTGCGGGAGAAGTTAGTGCAGGTTTTTTATAACCAATTCTATTCATGACTACCACAGTACATAAAGAAAATATTTTTTTATAATCTTTCCATTGATGTAGTTGAATCAAATTATCTGCTCCGATAATAAAAAACAAATTTGTTTTTTTAGTAATTTTCTTTTTTATTTTTCGTAGAATATTTATAGTAAGGTTAGAATTTTTAATATCACCTGTATTGAGTAATTTTATTTTTTTTTCACTCCTTGTCAGCTGCCTACATAGTGTTTTTCTTTTATTTTCATTATTATGTGGGCTTGTTTTTTTAAGAGGGTTTTGTTTGGTGATAGCCCAATACAAAAGCTTAAGATCCAACTTTTTAATAACTAGTTTGGATATATGCAAATGACCTTTGTGTGGTGGGTCAAAAGTTCCCCCTAAAATTCCTAAGTTATTTTGGATTCTTAGTTTCAAGCTCTGATTTGGCCTTTGCCTTTAACAATATATTTGTATGAGGTTAGCTGTTCTAATCCTACAGGCCCTCTTGGATGAAGTTTGTTTGTGGAAATTCCCACTTCAGCACCAAGACCGAATTCATATCCGTCTGCAAATTGGGTAGAAGTATTATGCATGACTATTGAACTGGTAACTTCATTTAAAAATTTTTGTGCACTTTGTTTGCTATTAGTAATAATAGATTCCGTATGGTTTGTTCCATATTTGTGAATATGTGAAATGGCTTCATCTATACTATCCACAACTTTTACTGAAATAATAGACTCTAAATATTCAGTCTTCCAGTCCATTTCTTTTGCAAGGCTAGCTTTAGCAAAGTGCTTCTTGACCATTTTATCACCTATAATTTTACAACCACTCTTATGTAGCAAATTTAGAATAGGTAGTAAGTGTGTGCCCACAACTTTTTTATGGATCAATAAAGTTTCAACTGCTCCGCATATACTAGTTCTTCTAAGCTTTGCATTAAATACAACTTTCCTAGACATTTCTAAGCTGGCTTTTGCATCAACATATATATGACAAAGTCCCTCTAAATGACCAATGACGGGAACTTTGGATAAATCTAATACTTTTTTAACAAGACTTTTCCCACCTCTTGGAACTATTACGTCGATATAAGATCTCATATTGGATAATAAATAATCCACATAATCTCTATTAGTTTTATTTATAAGTTGAATGCAATCAGGGTTAATTTTATTTTTTTTTAATATTTTTCTAAACAAATTGCACAAAATGGTATTGGAATAAAAAGCTTCTGTTCCGCCACGAAGAATAGCGCAGTTACCAGACTTAAAACAAAGAATAGAAACATCTGCAGTCACATTAGGTCTTGCCTCATAAATGACACCAATCACCCCAATTGGCATTGTTATTTTTTGGATAACAAGACCATTAGGTCGTTTAGTGGAGCTTATAATTTTATTAGTAGGATCTTTAAGTTTTATTACTTCTTTAATTGACTGGATGATACTTTCAATTCTATCATTATTTAAAATTGACCGTTCTATTATATTTGCTTTAATTTTTTTGATTTTAGCATTTTTAATATCTAACTCATTAGCCTTAAGAATTGCTTTTTTATTTTTTTTTATTTCACTAATATAATCTTTCAACACTTTATTTTTGCGGATTTCTGTTAAGTGTACTATCGTATTAGATGCTACTACAGCTTTTTTACCTAGTTGTTCTAAGTAGTTATTTTTTTTCATTCTTTTCTTCTCTTACTAAATTATCTATATGAATTACCTCTCCACGTGAAGAATATCCAAGTATTTTGTTTATCTGATCACTTTTAAGACCTTTAATTTTTTTAATATCACTATTAGAGTAAGAGGATACTCCTATTCCCAATTTTTTTTTATGATCGCCAAAAATAGATACCGTATCCCCTCTTTGAAAGGTACCATTGGTGTCTAGTATTCCTACTGGCAATAAACTTTTTCCATTAATGATAGCTCGAGCAGCTCCTTCATCTACAAAAATAGATCCTTTTGTTTTGATAGTCCCCATAATCCATCTTTTTTTTGCATTACGGGAATTTATCTTTGGAACGAACCACGTAAATTTTTTACTCTTAATCATTTTTTGAATAGGATTGTTTATCGTCCCCGATCCAATAAGCATATTACAGCCTGCATCCATACAAATTTTTGCAGCTTCAATTTTAGTAATCATTCCACCCGACCCATAATCGCTAATACTTTTGGTTGCTATTCTTTTTATTGATTCATTAATTTCTGTAACTTTTTTTATATAGACAGAATCCTTAAATTGATTTGGGTTTTTAGAATACAGTCCGTCAATATCAGAAAGCATAATGAGCGTGTCAGCATTAATTATTTGAGCAACTCTTGCTGCAAGTCTGTCATTATCACCATATCTGATTTCAGAGGTCGCTGTAGTATCGTTTTCATTTACAATAGGAACAATGTTCATTTCAAATAGGTTAGAAATGGTATCTTTTGCATTTAAAGACCTTCTTCTATTTTCTGTATCTTCTAAGGTAAGTAAAATCTGTGCAATTTTTATTTTTTTTCTTAAAAATGATTTTTTAAACAAATTCATTAATTCTATTTGTCCAACTGCAGCAATAGCCTGATGTTCTTTAAGCCTTAATTTTTTTTTATTTTTTTTTAGAAGTTTGCAACCCAAGGCAATAGCTCCAGAGGTTACTATAATAA
>OJFY01000064.1_pt1 | contig 15635 bp, 15 predicted proteins | sample 1594381 | NCBI WGS metagenome assembly OJFY01 (sample SAMN05416751, study PRJEB24817) | seawater metagenome | isolation source: Sea water | place: Canada:Atlantic | collected 2013-07
GGGCTCGGAGATGTGTATAAGAGACAGATATAAAAGATGTTCATCCAAACCGAAATAACACCAAACCCTAATTCACTTAAGTTTTTGCCTGGAAAAACAGTTTCCAATAATGGCTCATTTGAAGTGACAAAAAAAGAAGAAACAGACAACGAATTGGTAAGAAATGTCTTATCAATTAATGGGGTAACAGGCGTATTTTTGGGAGAAGATTTTATATCTATAAATAAAAATGAAGAAGTAAATTGGGAAGATATTAAACATATAGCTATTTCACTGATTAATGATTTTTATTCTACAGGAAAAGAATTTGTAATTGCTAATGAGTTGCTTGGAGAAAAAAAAGAAGAGCATACTGAAATTGAAAAACAAATTATAAGTATTTTAGAAACAAAGATTAGACCTGCTGTTGCAAAAGATGGTGGTGATATTAAGTTTAAAGAATTTAAAGATGGAATTGTTAAGGTAGAATTACAAGGAAGTTGTTCTGGCTGCCCTAGCTCAACAATGACTTTAAAACAAGGTGTGCAAAATCTTTTGTGTCATTATTTACCTGAGGTAAAAGAAGTGGTTGCAATATAGGTATGCAAAAAAAAATTTCAATTTTTGAAATTAAGAAATATTTAAATAAAAAAGGGTTTATTGTTAAAAAAAAAAAGAAAATCGAAACACAAAAAAGTGGACTAGATAATCTTTCAAGAACTTTTTTATCAAGCTTAATTATTATATCAATTTTTTTTATAGCTCCACTTGCTATTAATCTTACAAAAGAAAAAATGATATTTTCTAAAGACTATGAAAATAATTCAAAAAATAATTTAAAAAGATTATTGAAAAATGGAACAATAAAACTAGATGAAAAATTAAATAAAAAGTTTTTATATGAAGATATTTTAACATTTGATGAGCGGCCATCAGACGTCATATTGTTAAGTGCTGCAACAATTGAAGAACTTTTTAAATCAACAAATTATAATTTAAAAGATGTTAGAGAAAATAAACTAGTAAAGCCTATAAGTTTAGATCTATTACCAAAAGAGATTGTAAAAATAGAAAATGCCAAAAAAAGAAAAAACCTTTTTATTCAGATAATTTTACCTTTAGTCATTGATGAAAATAATAGCATCAAACTAGATAGAATTAATCTCTTTAGTATTTTAAATAAAAGCAAAAATACAAAGACAGAACAAGAGTGGTTGAATATAAAATTCAAACAATATGGAGTAGTAAATAAAGATTTATCTACATTAAAAATTAGAATGGATGAAGTTCCTGTTTCAATGGCCATTGCACAGGCTGCAAAAGAAACTGGCTGGGGAACATCAAGATTTGCTCAAGAAGGAAACGCATTATTTGGTCAATGGACGTGGAGTGGAGAAGGAATAAAGCCAGCTGATGCAGAAGATGATAGTACGCATAAAGTTATGAGATTTAAAGTTTTACAAGCGTCCGTAAAAGCTTATCAAAGAAATTTGAATACACACTCTTCTTATAAAGACTTTAGAAATGCAAGAGCAGAATTGAGAGATGAAGGAAAAAAATTGGACAGCATGATTCTTACTGAATACCTAGATAAATATGCAGAGACAGGAAAAGAGTATGTTAAAATTTTACAACAAATTATTAGACAAAATGATTTAACAGATTTTGATGATGCTAAGTTAATGCCATCAAGCAAAGATTTAGAAAGTTTAATTTAATTTTGGTTCACTGAAAATTGAACACCAAACCATCTCCATATTCCATTATCATTAAGTGAGCAATTAACCCTACCTCTTCTAAATGTAAATTTTTCTCTAAAGTTTAATTTTAGTATATTTTTATTAAAGGTAATATTTGACTTATCCCATCCACTACCTTCATCGGAGAAACAATTAATATTTTCTATATTTTTTTGATTTTCAAAAAATTCTACAGACAGTTTTGGTGGATTATTATTGGCAATATATTTATCTTCTGGGTTTAAAGATTTGTATTGAAGTGGACTAAGATTAATTAAAAATTTGAATCTTTCTAGGTCACCATATTTTTCATTAATTGGAAATCTAGGTAATTCATGGGGATCTTTATTAATATCAATAACACCAGAATGTTGACCAAAAGCAAAATCAAAATTTTTGGAAATAAAATCTTTAATAGTTTTACTATACTCACCAAATGGGTATGAAAAAAAAATTGGGTTATAACCTAAGTGCTGATTAAAGATTTTAATTGAAGTATTGATATCAGACAAAAAATTTTCTGTGTCTAGATCAACCAAGTAATCATGAGAATGGGAATGATTACCAATGTAAGCATATGGCTCTTTCTCTATTTCTTTTATTTGTTGCCAACTCATATAGCCAGTTTTGCCTATAGTTTCAGTTGAAACAAATAAAATAAAAGGAATTTTCTCTCTCTTTAAATATGGCCATGCACTTTTATAAAAAGATAAGAATGCATCATCTATAGTAATGAGTATTTCTTTTTTATTTTTTGTAATATTAAATTTTTTCTGTAAATATTGTGGATCATAAAATTTATAATTTAAGGTATTTATTATAGACATTTGTTCTTTGAAAATATCCATTTGTATATTTGTTGAAGGATACTTATTTTCATCAAATCGGTGGTACATTAAAGAAAGAATGCCGCTATCTTCAGAATAATATTTGATATTATTTTCTTCTGCTTTAGAATTGATGGCAAATAACATTATTATAATGAAAAATTTAATAGTAGATGCCACAAGAGATAAAATTTTTTTGACACTCATAGTTAGTGAAAATATTTATACTTGTAGTCATGAAAATAGTAAAATTAATTTTGAAAAATTAATGATCTTAATTAATGATTTTTTAAAGGTAAATTCTTCTTCTTTAGATCAAATTGATGTTATTTATGTTAACAGAGGACCAGGTAGTTTTGCAGGAATTAGAAATTCGTTAGCGACGATTAAAGCTTTATTTCTAACTAAAAAAATCAATTATTATTGTTTTAGTTTTGAAGATTTTAAGGGATTTGAAGAAGTAAAATATGAAGATGTCCCCAGTTTATGTACAAAATTTAAAATTAAAAAGAATTTGATTAATCCTATTTATTTAAGTTAAAATTAAAAATGTCAGAAAATATTGAACAAAAATGTTTAGCTAAAGGAGTTAAACTTACAGATCAAAGAAAAATTATTGCAAAAGTAATGTCAGAGTCGAACGATCATCCAGATGTAGATGAACTTTATAATAGAGTTTCAAAGATTGATCCAAAAATAAGTATTGCCACAGTATATAGAACAGTAAAGCTTTTTGAGGAATCTGGAATTTTAGCAAAACATGATTTTAAAGGGGGTAAAGCTAGATACGAAGAATTAAATGAGGGACATCATGATCATTTAATAGATGTTAAATCTGGGGAAATTATAGAATTTGTTGATGAAGAGATAGAAAAGTTGCAAGAGAAAATTGCAGACAAGTATGGATATCGATTAGTCGATCATAAATTAGAATTATATGGGGTTAAAAAAAAATCCTAGCATAATGTTGAAAAAAATTTTTATTAAAACTTTTGGCTGTCAAATGAATGAATATGACTCAAACCGTATATTTGATACAGTAAAAAAAATTGGTTTTGAAAAAACTGATAAATATGAGGATGCAAATTGTTATCTTTTAAACACTTGTCATATTCGTGATAAAGCAAAAGAAAAGGTTTATCATGAAATAGGAAGAGTTAAAAAAATTTTTAGAGAGAAAAAAAAACCAATTGTAATTGTTGCTGGTTGTGTTGCTCAAGCTGAAAATCAAGAAATGTTAAAAAGAGAACCTTATATTGACATTGTAATTGGCCCACAGTCTTATCATAAAATAAATGAGGCAATATTAAATCATTCAAAAAATAAAAAAAAAGAGGAAGAAACAGAATTTGACACAATTTCTAAATTTAATTATCTAAGTCAGATTAAAAATAAAGACAGTAAAGTTTCTTCATTTTTAACAATCCAAGAAGGTTGTGATAAATTCTGTCACTTTTGTGTAGTGCCTTATACTCGTGGACCTGAATATTCCAGACCCTTTGATCAAATCATAAATGAAGCAAAAGAATTAATTCAAAGTGGTGCAAAAGAAATTATTTTATTAGGGCAAAATGTGAATGCATATAGCTATAAAGATAAAAATAAAAAATTTAGATTATCTGATTTATTATTAGAGCTAGAAAGCCTCAATGAGCTTGAGAGAATTAGGTATACCACGTCTCACCCCAAAGACATGACTGACGATTTGATAAATGTTTATAAAAAATCAACCAAACTAATGCCTTTAGTCCATCTACCAGTACAGAGTGGATCAAACAAAATTTTAAAACAAATGAATAGAAAACACACTATTGAAGAATATTTAATAATTTATGAAAAATTAAAAAAGATTAATCCCAATATAGAGTTCTCAAGTGATTTTATTATTGGATACCCAGAAGAAAGTGATGATGATTTTAAATATACGATGAAGTTAATTGAAAAAGTAGGGTTTATTAATTCATATTCTTTTATTTTTAGTCCAAGACCAGGCACTGTAGCTGCTGATTTAGAATTAGTAGATAAAAAAAAATCTAAGGAAAGATTAGAAATAATCCAAAAAAAATTGTTCGAAAATCAGATAAATAAAAATAAATCTCTAGAAGGTAAGACTCTTAATGTTTTGGTTGAAAATAAAATGAAAGATGGAATTAAATTATTTGGTAGAACTGAGTTTATGACATCAGTAATTTTTGATGGCAACACAGACTGCATAGGGAAAGTTATGCAAATAGAAATAACAAATAGTAATCAAAACAGCTTATTTGGCATATTAAATGAAAACTACAAAAAGAAGGTAGCCTAAAAATTGAATAAAGTAGCACCAAAAAAAATTAGTTCTATTTTAAAATTTGTCTATTCTGATAACAATTCTTTGAGCGTTATATTTCAAGACAATGATTTATTAATGGGCGTTGTTGGTGAATTTAATGAAAATTTAAAAGAACTAGAAAAAATTACTGATACTAATCTATATTCTAGGGGTAATTCTATTTTGATAAAATCAACACCAAAAAAAAATGAAATTACAAAAAATGCTATTCAATTTTTAGCCAACCAGTTTGTAAATAATGGAAGTATAGAAAAAAAAGATATACTTTCTTCAGTAGATGAATTTATGATTAAAGAAAAAGTAGAAAATCAAAATGTTTCAGACATAATTAAAACTCCTAAAAAATCAGTTATTCCAAGATCTGAAAGACAAAAAGAATATGTCAGAGCCTTAAGACAAAGTGATATTGTTATATCAGCAGGTCCCGCAGGAACGGGTAAAACATTTTTGGCTGTTGCAGTTGGACTGACATTGTTACTTGATAAAAAGATTGAAAGAATTATTTTATCAAGACCTGCAGTTGAAGCTGGTGAAAGATTAGGTTTTTTACCTGGAGACATGAAGGAAAAAGTAGATCCCTATCTAAGACCTTTATATGACTCTCTATATGATCTTTTTGATTTTGATAAAATTCAAAGAATGATTGAAGTTGGTGATATTGAAATAGCACCACTAGCATTTATGAGGGGCAGGACTTTAAAAAATTCTTTTGCGATTTTAGATGAAGCACAAAATGCAACAGATACACAGATTAAAATGTTTTTAACGCGTATCGGAGAGAATTCAAAGATTGTTATAAATGGTGATCCATCCCAAATCGATTTGCCCCACAAGAACATGTCTGGATTGAATAGATCTAAAAAATTATTAGGCCATTTAGATGAAGTCTCTGTGATAGATTTTGATCACTCCGATGTAGTTAGGCACCCTTTAGTCTCTAAGATTGTAAAGGCATACTCAGATCAAGAAAATGATTAAAATTGATGTGGTTTCAGAGTGCACTCTCTGGAGCAAAAAAATCAGGAAAAATAACACTTTTTTTAATTCCATTATAAAATTTTTTCCAAAAAAATATAAATTTATAGGTAACAAAATAAATCTAACAATTTTACTTTCAAATAATAAGAATATTAAAAAGCTAAATAAAGATTTTAGAAATAAAAATAAACCTACAGATGTATTATCATTTCCATTCGAGAAAAAATTTAACCCAAAAAAATCAAATTATCTTGGTGATATAGTAATTAGCTATGAGTTTATGAATAAACCAAAAAATAAAAGTATTTTAGAGTTTAAGCAAAAAGTTGTTAAAATTTTTATTCATGGGTTTCTTCATTTATTAGGACACGACCACATAAAACTAAAAGACTTTAAAAAAATGAGTAAAGAAGAAGATAAAATTTATAAATCTATTAAAACAAAAGTAGCTTAACTTGCTTAAAAAAAATTTTTTAAACATATTATATGTACTTTTTTTAGGTGCTATTAGCTCTTACAGCTTGCCACCTTATAATTATTTTATAATTAATTTTTTTACTTTTTCATTATTCTTTATTTTTCTCTTTACAGAAAAAAAAACCAACCCAAATAATAAATCTTTCTTTAAATATGGATGGTTTTTTGGTTTTGGTTATTTTTTATGTAGTTTATATTGGATTGCAATTTCATTAACTTTTGATGAAAGTTTCAAATTTTTAATACCAATAGCTATTGTTTTATTTCCTGCTTTTCTGGCAATATTTTATGGATTAATAACTTATTTGTTTTCTGTTTTTTATTCTAAAAATGTTGTTAGTACATTTTTTATTTTTTCAATTTTATATGGATCTATTGAATTTATTAGAGGGTCCATTCTTACTGGTTTTCCATGGAATTTAATTGCTTTTAGTTTTTCAGAAAGTATTTATTTTATTCAAATTCTTTCAGTAATTGGGACTTATTCTTTTAATTTAATCTGCATATCTCTGTTTACTGTGCCAGCTATATTTATCTTAAGAAAAACCAGAAAAGAAATTATTGTCTGTTTTTTCTTTATAATAATTTCTGTAGGCTTTTTAGTTTTTGGGAATTTAAAATTTAATCAATTTAATACCATGACTGATATTAAAAATAATTTTACAATAAGAGCTGTATCACCCAATATTAGTTTAGATCGATTTTATTCAGGACAGGACGAATTAAAGATTATCCAAGAACTAATTACCTTGAGTAGCCCAGAAAAAAAAGAACCAACGATTTTTTTATGGCCTGAAGGAATTATTCCAGACAGTTATTTAAGAGATATGGATATCTATAAGGAATTGTTTTCAAATAGTTTTGGGAATGATGATTTAATTATCATGGGTCTAAATAGCGTAAAGACTAAAAATAGTGAAAATTTATTTTTTAATTCAATGGCAGTTTTTAACAATAAATTGGATTTAATTCATAGTTACAATAAGATTAATTTAGTACCATTTGGTGAGTTTACCCCATTTGAAACAGTTCTCAGTTTAATAGGACTTAAAACAGTAACCAATGATTATCAATCTTTTTCAAAAGGTGAGAACCAAAAAGCACTTTCAATAAAAAATGACAAGATAGAACTAAAATTACTTCCCTTAATTTGCTATGAAATTATTTATTCTAATAGATTATTTAAAGACAAAAACTTTGATTATATAATTAATATTTCAGAAGATGGGTGGTTTGGAAATTCTATTGGCCCGAAACAACATTTTGCACACAGTATCTTTAGATCAATTGAAAGTGGAAAGTATGTAATTAGATCAGCAAATAATGGATTATCTGCCATTATTAACCCAATTGGTATTATAGAAAAAAAAGTTGAGATTGGCACTACTGGTTATATTGATTTTAAAGAGAGTAAAATCCTTAAATCTACGCTCTATATGAATTATGGGGATAAGATATTTTTTATACTTATTTTATTATATATTTTTTTAATTTTTTCATTTAAGAAAATTATACATGAGTAATTTAAAAAATTTTTTATTTACAAGCGAGTCTGTTTCTGAAGGACATCCAGACAAAGTGTCAGATCGTATTTCTGATATGGTTGTGGATAGCTATCTTTCAGGTGATCCTTTTTCAAGAGTAGCATGTGAAACTTTAACCACTACAAATAAAGTTGTTTTAGCTGGAGAAGTAAGAGGACCGAGCATCAAAGAAGAAGATCTTATTCAAAAAGTAAGAGAATGCATCAAGGATATAGGGTACGATCAAGATGGTTTTACTTGGAGAGAAGCTACAAAAATAGAAAGCCACCTTCACGCACAATCTGCAGATATAGCAATGGGTGTGGACTCATCAAGTAATAAAGATGAAGGAGCGGGTGACCAAGGAATAATGTTTGGTTATGCTTGTAATGAAACTGAAGAATTAATGCCTGCACCAATTCATTATTCTCATAAGATTTTGAGATTAATGGCTGAAGATAGAAAATCTGGAAAATTAAAAAATATTGAGCCAGATTCAAAAAGTCAAGTTACGTTTGAATATGTTGATGGAAAACCAACCAAAGTAAAATCAGTTGTTATATCTTCACAACACTCAGCAGATGTAGATCAGGCTAAAGTTAGAGAATTATTAAAACCTTATTTATTAAAATCAATTCCAGAAAAGTTTTTGAAAGATTTTAATGAAGATGAATTATATATAAACCCAACTGGAAATTTTGTGATTGGTGGTCCGGATGGGGATTGTGGCTTAACAGGTAGAAAAATTATTGTAGATACTTATGGTGGAGCAGCACCTCATGGTGGAGGAGCTTTCTCTGGTAAAGATCCAACTAAAGTTGATAGGTCAGCTGCTTACGCAGCAAGATATATTGCTAAAAATATTGTTGCATCTAACATTGCTGAAAAATGTTTAATTCAACTAGCATACGCAATTGGAGTTTCTAAACCTTTATCAATTTATGTAGATTTATTTGATAATGATTTAGAAAAAAATAAATTTGTAACAGAAAAGATTTCAGAAAATTTTGATTTAAGCCCAAGAGGCATAAGAGAAATGCTAGGCTTAAATAAACCTATTTATGAAAAAACAGCAGCTTATGGTCACTTTGGAAGAGTGCCTGAAGCTAACGGTTCATTTTCATGGGAAAAAACAGATAAAAAAGACGTTTTTTCTAAATAGTTGCTATTGAATTAAAAAAAAATCTTTATATATTGCCCTTACATTATTGAAATTACAGAATGGGCTTTAGCCCATTTTTTTTTGGAGCTAATAAACTTATGTTAAATAGAAGATCAGATAAATTAGAATTATTAAGAATTGCTGAAGCAGTTGCTTTAGAAAAGTCTATAGATAAAGAATTAATTATTGATTCCATGGAAACTGGAATTGCAAAAGCTGCCAAATCAAAATTTGGACAGGACAATGAAATTAAAGTTTTAATAGACAGAGAAACTGGAGATATCGGAATTTTCAGAAAATTAATTGTTGTAGAAAAACCAGAAAACACAAGTACAGAAATTAATCTTCAAGATGCAATCATTTTAAATGAAGTAAACAAAGATAAAAAAATTGGAGACGAAATTTTACAACCGCTTCCCTCTTTTGATTTTGGAAGAATAGCTGCGCAAACAGCAAAACAAGTTATTAGTTTTAATGTAAGAGAAGCAGAGCGTGAAAGACAATACAATGATTTCATAGACAAAAAAGATTCAATTCTAAGTGGAATTGTTAAGCGTCTAGAGTTTGGAAATGTAATAGTTGATTTAGGTAGAACTGAAGCAATTATTCAAAAAAATGAAATGATCCCTAGAGAAAATATTAAAGCTGGAGATAGAGTTAAAGCTTATTGTTATGACGTAAAAAGAGAAGCTAGAGGACAACAAATATTTTTATCAAGAGCACATCCAAAATTTATGGAAAAATTATTTGTTCAAGAGGTTCCTGAAATCTATGATGGTTTAATTGAAATCAAATCATCAGCAAGAGATCCAGGAAGCAGAGCAAAAATTTGTGTTAAAGCTGTTGATACTTCATTAGATCCAGTAGGAGCTTGTGTTGGAATGAGAGGATCAAGAGTTCAAGCAGTAGTTAACGAATTACAAGGTGAAAAAATTGATATTGTTAATTGGTCTGAAGATCCAGCAATAGTAGTTTCAAATGCATTGTCACCGGCTGAAGTTCAAAGAGTAAACGTTGATAGTGTTGCAAAAAAATTAGATGTAATTTTAACTGAAGAAAACTTAAGTAAAGCAATTGGTCGTAGAGGTCAAAATGTTAGGTTGGCTACTAAATTATTAAATTACGAAATTAATATAATGACTGATGCAGAAGATTCAGAAAGAAGACAATCTGAGTTTAAAGAAAAAACTGAAAACTTTGTTAAAAATTTAGAGTTGGACGAAACATTAGGACAATTACTTGTTGCTGAAGGTTTTTCTTCGATTTCAGACATTAAAGATAGCTCACCAGAAAATTTAATGAAAATTGAAGGTATAGAGGAAGACACTGCTAAGGCTTTGATTGAAAGAGCAAAAGAGTTTTACCAAAAAGATCAAGAAGACATCACTCAAAGAATTAAAGATTTGGGACTTCAAGATGATCTTATAAATCATAAAGGACTAACACCAGGAATGTTAGTTACTTTAGGTGAACAAAAGATTTTAAAATTAGAAGATTTTGCAGACCTTGCCTCTGATGAATTAACAGGTGGTTATGATGTTGTGAAAGGTGAAAGAATTAAGATTCAAGGATACCTTGAAGATTTTGCTTTATCAAAAACAGAAGCGGATGAATTAATTATGTCTGCAAGAAACATAATTTACAAAGATTGAGTAATGAAATATGGAAAACAAAAAAACAAAATTAACACTTTCTGGCATAGCCAAGAAATCGATAGAGAATATAGAGTTAGCAAAAACTCAAAGTAAAAATTCCGTTGTAATTGAAAAAAAACCTAGCAAATTTGCACCTAGAGGTAACTTTACTAGACCTGCTAGTGTTAGGTCAAAACCAGCAGTAACAACTACAAGTAGCTTTCCTCCCAGAACTACATCAACACCCAAACCGTCTTCTCCAATAACTAATGATTATGAAAAACGTAAGTTAGCTGAGCAAAGGGCAACTAGAAGACTCAAAGGGGACACAGGTAAACCTGAAACTAAAAAAAGAGAATTAAAATTAACAGTATCAAGAGCATTAAGTGATGAGATTGAAGCAAGATCAAGAAGTATGGCTTCGCTTAAAAGAGCAAAATTAAAAGAAAACAGAGAACTTACTAAAGAAGAAATTCAAGAAAGCTTAAAGCCTGTAAAAAGAGATGTGAATATTCCTGAAGCAATAACAGTAAGAGAGTTATCCAATAGAATGGCCGAGCAATCAAATAATGTAATCAAACATCTATTTGGAATGGGAGTTACTGTTACTATCAATCAAACATTAGCAGCAGATACTGCTGAATATTTGGTAAAAGAATTTGGTCATAATCCAATTAGAGAAGCAAAAGCAGAAGAAATCATTCAAAAAATAAAAGAGTCTAGATCTGAAAATTTAAAGAATAGACCACCGATCGTAACTGTGATGGGTCATGTGGATCATGGAAAGACTTCGGTATTAGATGTTTTAAGAAGTGCAAATGTTGTTTCTGGTGAATTTGGTGGAATAACACAACATATTGGTGCTTATCAAATACAGCACGAATCTAATAAACTAACTTTTATTGACACACCAGGTCATGCTGCATTTACAGAAATGAGAGCAAGAGGATCAAAATTGACAGACGTTGTGGTATTAGTAGTTGCTGCAGATGATGGTGTTAAACCTCAAACAATTGAATCTATAAAACATGCTAAAGCTGCGAACGTTCCAATAGTTGTAGCAATTAACAAGTGTGATTTACCAGAGGCAGACCCACAAAAAATAAAGAACCAGCTTTTAGAATATGAACTTATTGCAGAAGATTTATCGGGAGATACTTTGATGGTTGAAATTTCTGCAAAAAATAAAAAGAATTTAGATAAGTTAGTAGAGTCGATTGTTCTACAAGCAGAAATCTTGGATTTAAAAACTGACTTTGAATCTAAAGCAACTGGAATTGTTTTAGAATCTAAAATTGATATTGGTAGAGGAGCGGTTGCAACAGTTGTGGTTACATCTGGAACAATTAAAAAAGGTGATTTCTTTGTTAGTGGATTAAAATGGGGAAAAGTAAGAGCTTTAATTAACGATAAAGGAGAAAGTGTTAATGAAGCACCACCATCAATGCCAGTTGAAATTCTTGGAATTAATGGAGCAGCTAAATCAGGAGATGATTTTATTGTCTTAGATTCAGAAAAAGAAGCCAAAACATTAAGTGAGACTAGAGCAGATGAAACCAAAACTGGTGGAAGCCCTTTAACTTTTGCAACTCAAGATTCAGCTTTTGCTGATAAGTCAGCTGCAGAATTAAATATTATTGTAAAATCAGACGTTCATGGATCTGCAGAGGCAATCAAAAGTGCGATTAATCAAATTACTCATGATGAAGTAAAACCTAAAATAATTTTATCTGATATTGGAATGGTAACAGAGACTGATGTAACTTTAGCAAAAGCATCTAACGCTACATTAATTGCATTTAATGTTAAGCCAAGCAAGGAAGCAAAAAAATTAGCAGAGAATGAAAAAATTATAATATCTTCTTACAATATTATTTATGAAGTTTTAGATTATATCAAATTAAGAATGTCAGGACTTCTTGCTCCAGATGTTCAAGAAAAAATTGTTGGTACAGCTCAAATTTTAGAAATTTTCAAAGTTTCAGGAACAGGAAAAGTTGCAGGTTCAAAAGTAACTGAAGGTGAAATAACTAGTGGTGCAAGTGCTAGAGTAGTAAGAGATGGAGCAATTATTTATACGGGTAAGATAAGTACTATTTTTAGAGAAAAAGATCAGGCAAAACAGGTTAGTAACGGCCAAGAATGTGGAATAACACTTAAAGACTTTATCGATTTCCAGAAAAACGATACAATAGAGGCGTATAGTACGACTACGACGGAAAGAACAGTATAATGGTTGATAAAACAGGAAAACCCGTATCACAAAGACAATTACGTGTTGGAGAGATGATCAGGCAATCTTTAGGTATGATTTTTGCAAGAAATGAAGCTAAGGTGCCGAATTTAGAAACTAACACTATAACGGTTACAGAAGTGAAAATGAGTCAAGACCTTAAAATTGCAAAAGCGTATGTATTACCTCTAGGAGGAAAAGATACTGAAAAAGTTATTAAAAAACTAAGAGAATATTCTTTTTTAATTAGAAAAGTTTTATCTAAAAAAGTATTTATGAAATACATACCAAAGATACTTTTTGCTAAAGATGACTCTTTTGAATACGCGGAAAAAATAGAAAACTTAATAAAACAAACAAACAAATAGGAAAATAAATAGTATGACGAATAAAGCAGAAGAATTAAAAATGCACGAGAAGGACACTGGTTCTTCAGAAGTACAAATTGCATTATTAACAGGTAAAATTGAAACTCTTTCAGCACACATTAAGCAATTCAAAAAAGATAAACACTCTTCGGTTGGATTGTTAAGAGCAGTAAATAGAAGAAAAAAATTGTTAGAATATTTAAAGAAAAATAAATTCGATTCTTACAAAAATGTATTAACACAATTAAATTTAAGAAAATAGATAGAAGGAAACGGAAAATAGATGTTCAAAGTATATAAGAAGGAAATTGAAGTAGCAGGTAAGAAGATAAGTTTAGAAACAGGTAAAGTAGCAAGACAAGCAGACGGAGCAATCATTGCTTCATGTGGTGAAACAGTTATTTTAGCAACAGTAGTAGGAGCAAAAAAAGTAAATCCAGATATGGATTATTTTCCTCTATCTGTAAATTACCAAGAAAAATATTATGCAGGTGGTAAAATTCCTGGTGGATATTTTAAAAGAGAAGCAAGACCAACTGAAAGTGAACAATTGATCTCAAGATTAATTGATAGACCAATCAGACCTTTGTTTCCAAGTGAATTTAAAAATGAAGTTCAGCTGTTACCAACAGTAATTTCATATGACAAAGATAATCAACCAGATATTTTAGCAATTACAGCTTCTTCAGCAGCGCTAGCTATTTCAGGAATGCCATTTATGGGTCCTGTGGGTGCTTCAAGAGTTGGTTTAGTTGATGGTAAATATATATTAAACCCATCAAAAGCTGAGCTAGAAAACTCTACTTTAGATTTAGTTGTAGCAGGTACTAAAGATGCTGTGCTTATGGTTGAGTCTGAGACTAAAGGTTTAACAGAAGAAGTAATGTTAGATGCAGTTAAGTTTGGTCACGAAGGTTTTGTTCCAGTAATCGAAATGATTGAGGAACTTGCAAAAGAATGCAGAAAGCCAGAATGGACTGTTGAGAAAAAAGATTTATCAGAAGTTAAGAAAAAACTTGAAGAAAACTTTACAGCAGATTTAACTAAAGCTTTTGCAACAATAGACAAACAAGATAGATCAAATCAAATTTCAGAAATTTCTGATAAAGCAAAACAGCTTTTTGCAGAAGATGAAAATTACTCTGATTTTAATGTTAATGATGAATTAAAAAATCTTGAAAAGAAAATTGTTAGAACTGATATTCTTAAAAACAAAAAAAGAATAGATGGTAGAGGTTTAGCCGATGTAAGAGCTATTGAGTGTGAAGTTGGTGTTTTACCAAGAACTCATGGATCAGCTTTATTTACTAGAGGAGAAACACAAGCGATTGTTGTTACTACTTTAGGTACATCTGATGATGAACAAAGATTGGAAAGTCTAGATGGACAACATAGAGAAAGATTTATGCTTCATTATAACTTCCCTCCTTTCTCAGTTGGTGAAACTGGAAGAATTGGAACTGGAAGACGTGAAGTTGGCCATGGAAAATTAGCATGGAGAGCAATTAATTCTTCACTACCTTCAAAAGAAGAATTTCCATATACTTTCAGAATAGTGTCTGAGATTACAGAATCTAACGGTTCTTCTTCAATGGCGAGTGTTTGTGGTGCATCTCTTGCGCTTATGGATGCTGGAGTGCCAATTAAAGAGCCAGTTGCAGGTATTGCAATGGGATTAATTAAAGAAGGCGATGACTTTAGTGTCTTGTCAGATATTTTAGGTGATGAAGATCATCTTGGAGATATGGACTTTAAAGTTGCTGGAACTAAAGATGGAATTACTTCACTTCAAATGGATATTAAAATTACAGGTATCACATTTGAAATCATGGAGCAGGCTTTAAAACAAGCTAAAGAAGGAAGAGTTCATATCTTAGGTGAAATGAATAAAGTCTTAAGTGAATCAAGAGCTGATGTTGGTGAACACACTCCAAAAATGGAACAAATTACTGTTGATAAAAAAGATATCGCAGCTGTGATTGGAAAAGGTGGAGCAACAATTAGAGAGATTGTTGAAAAGTCGGGTGCAAAAGTTGATGTGAATGATGAAGGTGTGGTAACAGTTTCTGCTCCAGACGAAGAGTCTAGAAACATTGCTATGCAGATTATTAAAGACATCACAGCAAAAGCTGAACTAAATAAAATTTACTCAGGTAAAGTAATGAAAATTATGGAGTTTGGTGCATTTGTAAACTTCTTAGGTAAACAAGATGGTCTTGTTCACATCTCAGAACTTGCTGCTAAAAGAGTAGAAAAAGTTACTGATGTTGTCAAAGAAGGCGATGAAGTAAAAGTTAAAGTGATTGGTTTTGATAGAGGTAAAGTTAAACTTTCTATGAAACAAGCTGCTGAATAATAAGTAATTTAAATTAAAATTCTAACC
>OJFY01000080.1_pt1 | contig 14428 bp, 17 predicted proteins | sample 1594381 | NCBI WGS metagenome assembly OJFY01 (sample SAMN05416751, study PRJEB24817) | seawater metagenome | isolation source: Sea water | place: Canada:Atlantic | collected 2013-07
ACGAGATTGCCTCTTGTCTCGTGGGCTCGGAGATGTGTATAAGAGACAGGTTCCAAACAGTCTTCTAAAATATTTAGTGTTGATGAGGGTCTAGAAAAATCAATTAAAACATCTGCATTTTTAATATTCTTATCATAGATGAGATTAAGGTCATTTTGCTGCATAGCAATATCTTTAATGGACGATCCCATCTTTCCAGATAGACCATTTATGCAGACCTTAATCATATCAATCTTGTTTTTGACTTGAAGCTTTAATGAAGGATTCAGTACCTGGATAATTTTTTGATTGGTTTAATGAGTCAGTAAATTCTTTCAAAAGTTTTGTCTGTTTTTTGTCTAGATTTGATGGAGTTTCTACAATAACTCTGCATAAAATATCTCCCCTTCTAGAGTCTCTGACAACAGCAGCTCCCTTGCCTCTAATCCTAAAAATCTTTCCAGTCTGAGTCTGAGATGGAATTTTCAAGGATAAGGTACCCTCTAGAGTTGGGACTTTGATTGATCCACCTATAACTGATATTTCAAATGGAATTGGAGTTTCAAGATATAAGTCTTTACCTTCTCTTTCAAAAATTGGGCTTTCATTCACCCTGATTGCTACAAAGAGATCTCCTGATTGACCTCCTTTCTCCCACTCCCCCTCTCCGGTCAATCTAACTTTGTCTCCATTATCAACGCCGGCAGGAATATTAACTGAAAGAGTTTTATTTTCTTTGGTAGCGCCAACTCCTCTACAGGGCTTACATTGATCCTTTATAATTTGACCAGATCCAGAGCAAGCTGGGCAGGCTTGTTGAACTGAAAAAAAACCTTGCTGCATTCTTACCTGACCAACACCATTACAACTCGAACAAGAAATAGGACTTGACCCATCTGCGGCACCACTGCCATTGCAATCATTGCACGATTTATGAGACGGTATTTTTATCTTTTTTTGAATTCCAAGAACTGCTTCTTTCAAAGATAAATCCATATTATATTGAAGGTCGGAACCCCTTCTAGTTCTTCTTGATGAAGATCGAGTTCCAAAGACATCACCGAAAATATCACCGAAAATATCATTAATATTTACATCATTGACATTTGGTCCTCCGCCACTCATTCCATCAACACCCGCATGACCATATTGATCATAGGCTGATTTTTTCTGAGCGTCAGACAAAACTTCATAGGCTTCTGCAGATTCTTTAAATTTAGAAGAAGCATCAGGGCTATCTGGATTTCTATCTGGATGATATTTCATTGCCTTCTTTTTAAAGGCTTTCTTTATTTCAGCAGCAGAAGCATCTCGAGAGACTTCTAAAGTTTCGTAATAGTCTCTCTTTGACATCTTATAACTAAATTATTTATCTTCTTTTTTATCTTCGTCTTCTTCAACTTCCTCAACTTCTTTAACTTCTTCATATTCTGCATCAACTGTATTATCAGAAGTCTCTTGTGATGGATCGCCTGGCTGACCTTCACCCTCGCCTTGCTCTTGAGCATAAAGTTTTTGAGTTAAAGGAGTCAGGACGTCATTTAAGTTTTTAGTTGATGATTCTATAGCCTCTAGATCCTCTGATCCAATAGATTCCTCAAGACTGACAACCGCTGCCTCAACTTGCTGTTTTTCTTCATCAGTTATCTTGTCTCCAGAGTCTTCTATAGTTTTTCTAGTCGCATGAACAAGCATGTCTGCATTATTTTTTGCTTTAACAATCTCTTCGAACTTTTTGTCATCTTCGGCATTAGCTTCAGCATCTTTGACCATATTTTCAATATCTTCATCTGAAAGCCCACTTGAAGCTTTAATGACTATAGATTGCTCTTTACCAGAATTTTTATCTTTTGCAGATACATTTAGTATTCCATTGGCATCAAGATCAAAAGAAACTTCAATCTGAGGCATCCCTCTACTTGCTGGAGGAATGTCTGCTAAGTTAAATTGCCCAAGAGATTTATTTTGAGATGCCTGTGTTCTCTCTCCTTGAATAACATGAACGGTTACTGCTGTCTGATTATCTTCAGCGGTAGAAAATACCTGAGATTTTTGAGTTGGAATCGTTGTATTTTTTTCTATCAAAGGAGTTGCAACCCCTCCCAGAGTCTCAATACCCAGTGTTAAAGGGGTAACATCTAGCAGTAAAACATCAGTTGTATCTCCAGATAAAACAGATCCTTGGATAGCAGCTCCAACTGCAACAGCCTCATCAGGGTTTAGATCCTTTCTAGGTTCTTTACCAAAGAATTCTGAAACCTTTTTTTGGACAAGGGGCATTCTAGTTTGACCGCCAACTAATAGAATTTCTGAAATATCTTTTTTTGCTAATTTTGCATCTTTCAGTGCAATTTTTAATGGCTCAAGACTTCTATCTACTAGATCTTCCACTAAAGATTCTAATTTAGCTCTCGTTATCTTATGAACAAAATGTTTAGGGCCTGAGCTGTCTGCAGTAATATACGGAAGATTGACTTCGGTTTGCTCGGCAGAAGATAGTTCTATTTTTGCTTTTTCAGCAGCTTCTTTTAACCTTTGAAGAGCTAAAGGGTCACTCTTTAAGTCGAAACCTGATTCTTCTTTAAATTGCTCAACAAAGAAATCAATTAATCTTAAATCAAAATCTTCTCCACCTAAAAAAGTATCTCCATTTGTGGAAAGTACTTCAAATTGGTGCTCGCCATCAACATCTGATATTTCAATAATAGAGATATCAAAAGTACCTCCGCCAAGATCGTAGACCGCTATTGTTGAATCACCTTTATGCTTATCTAGACCATAGGCTAGAGCTGCTGCTGTAGGCTCATTGATTATTCTTTTAACATCAAGTCCTGCAATTTTTCCAGCATCTTTGGTTGCCTGTCTTTGAGAGTCATTAAAGTAGGCCGGAACAGTTATTACCGCTTCTTTAACTTCATGACCTAAATAGTCTTCAGCTGTTTTTTTCATTTTTTTCAAAATTTCAGCTGCAACTTGAGGTGGTGCTAATTTTTTATTAGATGCTTCAACCCATGCGTCACCATTATCTGCTTTGATAATTTTATAAGGCACCATGTCAGCATCCTTGCTAACCACCTCATCATCAAACCTTCTACCAATTAATCTTTTAATTGCGTATAACGTATTTTCTGGATTAGTAACTGCCTGCCTTTTAGCTGGCATTCCAACTAATACTTCATCATTATCTGTGTATGCAATAACAGATGGGGTCGTTCTTCCACCTTCTGCATTCTCAATAACTTTTTGTTGCTGGCCTTCAATTACCGCCACACAACTATTTGTAGTTCCAAGATCAATTCCAATTATTTTTGACATAATATTTCCTCTAATTTTTAATTACTGTCACTCTGGCGGGTCTGACCAACCTAGAGTGCAATTCCCAGCCTCTTTGGAAAATATTTCCAATAGAGCCATTTTCTTTACTTTCATCTTTTTCCATTGTCACAGCTTCGTGTTTCTCAGGATTAAAATCTTCATTAACAGGGTAGATGGGTATCATCCCAAACTTATCAAGGGCTGATTCAAAAGATTTTAGAGTTAACTCAATACCTTCTTTATCTTCTTTGGTAGCATTCTCTGAAAGATTGTTTAGGGCATGCTCTAAATTATCAATAACTGGAAGTAGTTCTGCTAATAGTTTTTCAACTCCATATTTGTGGGCTTTTTCAACCTCAGCTAGAGTTCTTTTTAAAGCATTATCTAAATCAGCCTTTGCCCTAAGAGAAGCTTTTTCTAAATCTTCATTCTTATCTAAGAGTTCCTCATAGGTATATGAACCCATGTTTGAATTAGGCTCTGTCTCCATTTCAACCTCAGAAGATATATTTTCATCCGGAAGTTCGCTTATATCTATATCTAAATCAATATCTTTAGATTTTTTTTGTTTTGCCATAGTTAAATCCTGTTAAAAGGATATATTGGGATTTAAATTTTCACTTCAAGAGGTGAAATGAATTTATGTTTGAATTTTTTTTACGTAAAGGACCATGCTATGGTCAACTAATTCATAGCCTGCTTTCTCGGCTATGTCATGCTGGAGTTGCTCTAGATCCTCATCATGAAACTCCATTACCTGACCAGTATCAACGCAAACCATATGATCGTGATGCTCGTCAGAATTAATTTCATATACTGCTTTATTGTCTTCAAAATGATGTTTTTTAACCATTCCAGCTGATTCAAATTGCGTTAAAACTCTATATACAGATGCTAAACCTATATTCTCACCCATTTGTATTAGCTCTCTGTAGATATCTTCAGCGCTAAAATGAACATCTTGATAAGCTGTCGAAGCAAGAACTTCCATAATTTTAATTCTAGGAGTAGTAGCCTTTAAACCAGCTTTTTTTAATTCTTCGTTTTTATTGTCTGAGTTCATCTTATAAATTTTTCAAATTGATTTAAAACTTTATTACTTCTATGCTGTCTTTTAAATAGTACAAACTAAAAAGACTTTGAAGATATTACAAAGTATAATCCAACTAAATTATGAAACAACTCCTTAATAAATCACTTCTTTTTGCAACTATTATTTTTATAAGCTCTTGCTCCTCATTGAGTCCTTATAAAGTTCCTGTACTTCAAGGAAATATATTCGAAGCAGAAGATTTAGAACAACTCTCCGAAGGACTCACTAAAGAACAAGTTCAATTTATTTTTGGCACTGCTCTGGTTAAAGATCCATTTCATCAAAAGCGATGGGATTACTATAATTCAGTTCAAATAGGTGAGAATAAAATTACTGAGAGCAAGTTAACAGTTAATTTTAATGATGAAGGTTTGGTAGAAAGCTGGGTAATAGAAAAGCCATCAGACGAAACTTAAACTTTTTTCAATCTTCTTTCTTTAGGGTTTTGTTGCAAAGGCCTATAAATCTCAACTCTTTCACCTTCTTTTAATCTGTACTTGTGTGGTAAAGGTTTAAAATCTCCATCGAGCAATTCACCATTAACACCTAGGACTAAATCATGATCAATATTTGTAACTATTGTCTTTACTTCCATGAACTCCATTAACTCTGAAACAGTTATGCTTGATGAGACATCCAGCTCCAAAAAGTACTTATCTTTTATACTCTGATACGAAAAATATACTTTCATCTGAGTCTGGAAATAAAGGAATTAAGAACCTTGGAAGAAAAGCTATCTATAAGTGATTGGGGTGCAATAGCATTAAGTAAAAATGGTAATTGAAATGAAGCATTAAAACTAACGTGGCATGAAAATTCGTCCCTTTTTTTTACCACCCAAGATCCTTTAAAGTGATCAAAAGGCCCTGTAATTTGATTAATATTTATTGAATTATTAGTTAATATATTTTCTGATTCAATAAAATAATCTCTGCCTAAAACATGAAAGTCTAGTCTTCCGATTTCTACAAGATGTTTTCTTTCAATCAAAGAAGATCCCGAACAGCCAGGAATGAATTCTGCATATTTATTAAAATTGGACACTACTTCAAATGCTTTCTCATGATCAACATCTACAACCCTCTCAAAACTTATCTGTTTATCCACTATAGAAATCAAAAATCCAATTTAAATCAAAAATTTGACTTAAGAATATGTAAGCCACACATGCTGGCGCTATGAATCTTACAAAAAATCTCCACAAATAATAAATAACTGGGTTAATTGCTCCAATTTCTTCTTTTATTAATGACTCCTTCATAAACCAACCAACAAATATTGCTATTAACATGCCTCCCAATGGAAGAAGTATCTGATTAGCTAGAAAATCCATCGAATCTAAGAAGTTTTTTTCTGAAATTAAATGGAAGTCCGACCAAACATTAAAGCTTAATGCTGAACCTATGCCAAGTACCCATACAAAAAATGAAATGGCCATTGCGGCTTGACCTCTTGACAATATTCCCTCTTCAGACAAATAAGCGACTCCAGGTTCTAAAAGAGATATTGAGGAACTTAAAGCTGCTACGGATAAAAGTATAAAAAATAGAGGACCTATTAGTTGACCGAATTGCATTTGATTAAATGCTGAAAGCATAGAAACAAAAACAAGACCTGGTCCACTACCCGGCTCTAGATTGAATGCAAAAATAATTGGGAAAATAGCTAAGCCAGCAAGAATAGCTATAAGTGTATCCAATGAAGCGACTGTAAAAGAAGTGCTTGTTATATCTTGGTTTTTAGGCATATAAGCGCCATAAGCCATAATAGAACCCATACCTAAACTTAAACTAAAAAATGCCTGTCCCATAGCTTGAAGAACAGTATCTGAGGTAACATTAGAGAAATCTGGAGCAAATAGGAATGACATTGCCCTATTAAAATCTCCATTAATAATTGAATAAATAACCATAAAAATCATTAGGAACCCAAGCATTGGCATTAGTATTTTTACCATTCTTCCGATGCCATCTTTCACTCCAGCTGCAACAATCAATGTAGTTAGGACCATAAACGAGGTATGCCAAAATAGCAGATTGATTGGTGAAGAAATAACATTGCCAAATTCCTCAGACGCACTAATGGCTCCTGATGAAGATACGGCAATAAAAATATAATTTAAGCAAATACCTGCGATTACACTGTAAAAAGATAAAATCAAGGCCCCAGCAAATATTCCACTCCATCCAACTAATTGCCAAGCATGAGTTTGGCCAGAATCAATAGCAACTTTTCGCATAGCATTAATTGGGCTATTGCCTGACCTTCTTCCAATAATAATTTCGCTAATCATTATCGGGAGTCCAATAATGACTATGCACCCTAAATAGATAAGTACAAATGCACCGCCGCCATTAGTCCCTGCTTTGTAAGGAAAGCCCCATATATTTCCGAGACCTACAGCTGAGCCAGTTGCCGCAAGAATAAAAGTCCATTTTCCAACCCAAGCGCCGTGAGATTTGAGTTGTTTTTGTATTTCCATAATTTAATTTACGTTAAAGGGTTTGAGTAGGGGTTAATCCAATAAGCCGATGATATCAAAAAACTTATCGCTACGAGCAAAGAAAGCATCTTTCTAAATTTTTTATACTCATCCTCTCTTATTTTAAAGTCTTGAGTGGATCTTTCAAAATAATAAAAAGATTGAAAGCTCAGAACTGAAATCAGTAATCCTAAAAGGATATAATTAAAATAGGTCAATAAAAGAATGAGGCATCCTACAAGACTATATAAAATACCTATAGATAGGTTTAGGCTTTGCTTGCTCTGATCATCTCTCCAGCCCCAAGCCATGCCCCCAAGAAAGGTAATAATAATAGATCCATAGGCTAGTTGAAAAATTATTGCTGTTTGGGATATTGGACCTCCAAATATCCATGGAATAATAGAAAAGAATGCGAATGGGATAAACCCAATATATCCGTATGTTGATTTAATATTATTTATATTCATTTTTTCTTCAATTTTTCTTGCACTAGATACTTCTAAAGACATAATAAAGACATGTCTAAAGATAAGCCCGCATTAATTGTAAAGAATAAAACAGCATCAAGGAACTATATACTTGGTGAAACATTTCAAGCTGGACTAGTTTTAGAAGGATGGGAAGTGAAATCTCTTAGGGATGGCAAGATCGATGTTAAAAATAGTTACGTTACTTTCAAAAAGGACGAAGCTTGGTTGTTCGGGATTAAAATTGATCCACCTGCTTCTTTAAAGGTTTTTAATGTAGATCCGCTTAGAACAAGAAAGCTTTTATTAAAAAAAAAGGAGATATCTCAACTTCAAAAGCTAAAAGAAGAAAAGGGATTAACAATCATAATGACTTCCATGTACTGGAAAGAAAACCATATCAAATGTGATATTGCTACCGGCAAAGGAAAGAAATTGCATGATCAAAGACAAGATATCAAAAAGAGAGACTGGGAACGAGACCAGGGTAGAATCCTCAAAAATGCTAAAAACAATAACCATCCCACTAAAAATTTCAAGTAATACTGTATAATCAACATCCCCATGGGGGCGAACAGGGTTCGACGTTTCTACTGGACTCCGAAGCGCATGCCAAGATTGTGGTAATTCTTGTAAAACATACTACAAAAAATTTAGTTGCAAATAACGACAACTACGCTTTAGCAGCTTAATGCTAACCGATACCAAAATTGACTATGGTTTGAAGTATCGGCAAATATCATAGTCTAGCCAAGCTGTGTTGCTTGGACACAGTTTGGTTAAAACTAATCAAGCTCGCTTTAGTACCCTGCTCCTCGGGTCACAAAAGTTAAAAAGCCAATTGGGTGAGCTATGCATGTAGAAGCTAGGCTGAAGGATTAGCGGACGCGGGTTCAATTCCCGCCGCCTCCACCATTTTCTTGATTTTTTTATAAAAATTATTAAGCTGTGCGTATGTTAAAAATTAAGAAAAAAAAATTATTAGTCATATCTTTTTTATTACTAATATCTTCAATTCAAACTATTGGGCAGGATCTAAATTCTAACCCTTGTATCTCAAGCAACCCCGAGCTCGGAGACTCAGCCTTTTGGGCTAATAGCTCTATTGAACTCTTTGCCCAAAAAAAATATGAAGATGCTATTCAGTTGGTAGATGCTTGTTTTAACCAATGGGCTCCAGCAGCAGTGGAGCTTCAAAAGACCTTAAATAAACAAAATATCAAACTACCGCCTTTTGGAGCAGTAACAAGAAGAGAAAAAGAAAAGATTCACCAAAACTATTTAATTAACGACGTCTCGATTGCTCTTTGGGTTAAAGCTGTTTCATTAGAAGCTTTGGGGGAAATTGAATATTCCAAAAAAATATATTCATATTGCATCTTTTTAACACACGGCCGTGCCTGGGATCCACAAGGATGGTTTTGGAAGCCGTCAGATGATTGTGCTAATAGAGGTAGAAAGCTCTTGTAAAAAATATGTGTTTTAAGAATGTCTATTGAATATATATAAAAAGTATCTATACAAATTGCACCAAAGGTGTTAATTTTTGCACAAGCAAAAGTAACTAAACTTAATTTAGTTACAAAATTTAGATAAAAAATTAAATATCGGGGGATATCTTAATGAAAATAATAAAAAATACTTTTAATACCCTATGCTCAGTTGCATTGCTATTTACAGCATTTGCAGTTGTTGCTCAGGATAATAAAGAGGCGGTTGAAGAAGTTGTTGTTACTGGTTCATACCTTAAAGGTAGTGCTACTGATGGAGCCTCACCAGTAGAGATAATTGGTAGAGATACTATTGAAGATCTCGGAGCCGTTACTATGGCAGATATCACAAAAAATATATCTGTTAATTCTGGTTCTGAAAACCAAGCTGATTCTTTTACATCTGGATCAACTCAAGGAACATCTAATATAAACTTAAGAGGATTAGGTCTTTCGTCTACTTTAGTTTTAGTAGATGGCAGAAGAAATACTGTTGCTGCTGCTACTGCAAATGATGGAAGTGTTTTTGTTGACACTAACAGCATCCCTGTTATCGCAGTTAAAAGAGTAGAAGTTCTTAAAGAAGGTGCTGCATCTATATATGGATCTGATGCCGTTGCTGGTGTTGTTAACTATATTCTAAGAAGAGATTTTACTGGTTTAGAGTTCGATGTATCAAAACAAGAAGCTGATTTAGGCAAACAGACTGACAATACAGTTGGCATGATCTGGGGTAAAGAGTATGGAGATACAAACGTTGTCCTATCTTATAGTGTATTGAATAGATCTCCTTTAGCAGGAACTGATATAACTAAGTATTCACAAAGAGCAATTAGTGGCTTTGGTAATAGTTTTGCTGTTTTATCAATACCTGTATTGACAGGAGATTTTGGTAATATATTTACCAACGGTGGAGTGCATAACGTTGCTTCAGGACCATATGCTGGAACTTATTCTATTGGAGAGAATGTTCCTGACGCTAACTGTGTTGAAAATAAAGGAATTCTTGTTCCAGTGGCTAATGTTTATAATGCCCCTTTAGGAGGGTTGAGTTTACCTGATGGACAAAGATGTGGTTTCTATTATGGCGATAGGTTTAATCTAGTTAATGACGAAGATCACAATAGCTTATATTCATCTCTAAAAACGACTCTAGGTAACGGTGTTAATTTTGAAATGGACTTTATGAAAACTGATATCAGCGTTAATGATAATCCTCAGTCTCCTTCATACCCTGCTCTTTCATATTTAGCAAAACCTATCATGCCTGGTAACGCTGGAAGCCCTTTTGATACTCCTGTTCTTTGGATAGGAAGACCTCTAGGATCAGCAGCACCTTCACCACTTGCTCCAAGAGAATATGATAATGAAAGATTGTCACTAGGCCTTAACGGAACTTTGAGTAATGGTTTTGATTGGGATGTTCATTATACAGACAGTAAACAGAAAGCGTGGTTCTCACAGCCAGATACAAGCACATCAAGATTTGATGCGGCTATAAACGGAGTTGGCGGAGTTAGCGGAACTGAATCTTGGGATTTATTTAATTCTGCAAATAACTCAGCATCTCTAATTGCTCATATCAAATCAGCTGAGGTAAGAACAACAATAGCTGATTTATCTGTATTAGATATTCTATTTACAGGGACTACTAAAAATGATGTTGATGTTGCAACAGGATTCCAATGGAAAAGAGAAGGGTTTTCTATTTCTAGAAACGATGCATCAAAAGCTGTTTTTGGTCCTGATGGAAGTATTACTCAGCAAGCAGATCTAATGTTCCTTGGTGGTGGATTAGAAAGTGATGAAACAAGAAATTCTAGTGCTATTTTTGTTGAAGCATCTAAAGATATGAATGATAAACTTCAGTTAAAAGGCGCATTAAGATATGAAAGTCTTGAAAGCGATACGACCTTTAATCCTAAGGTTTCTATGAGATATCAAATGTCTGATAGTCTAGTATTAAGAGGGTCATACAGTTCGTCATTTAGAGAAGCTTCTTTATCACAAATGACTGCATCTCTTGTTTCACTTCAAGGTCTTCAAGACTTTAATGCTGACGGTTCAGCAAAAGGCTCAACAGCCTTTATAAGAGTTGCTGCAGCTCATAACCCTAACCTAGTACCAGAGACTTCTGACAATATTAATTTAGGAGCTATTTGGACAGTTAATGACCAAGCATCTCTTACAGTTGACTATTGGAATATAGCCTATGAAGATGTTATTACTATTGAAAGTGCTCAGGGCAAGATTTCTGCTAATCCAGCTGATCCTGATATTAAAAGACTATCAGGAACACTTGTTGGGGTAACAACTAGTTACTTTAATGCTCAAAGTATTGATGCAAGCGGTCTAGATATTTCAGGTAGTTATGATTTTGATACTTCATTTGGACAAGCATCTATTGGTTTCAATACAGCTCACGTTCTTAACTATGAAATACCAAATGGTTCTGGTGGCATGAAAGACGTAGTTGGGTTATTTAACCATGACAACTTTGCTAGATCGATGCCAGAGACTAAGTCAGTTATAACTGCAAGACTAGCTAACGGCAAGCATAATGTTGCTGCTTTCGTAAGAAACGTTTCTGAATATAAAACTACTAGAGCTCTTGATGCTGGCGCTACTGCTGCTGGAGTTACACAAGACATAGATAGCTTTATGACTGTTGATGTAAAGTATTCTTATGATTACGAAATGGGCGATAGAAACGTTAAGTTGTCATTGGGTGTTAACAATCTATTAGATGAAGAAGCTCCACTTGTATGGGATGCTGCTAACTTTAGTTATGATCCAAAGCATCATGACCCAAGAGGTAAGATCGTTTACATGGGTATAAAGATATCAAGATAATATATCTTTAATTAGAATTATAAAGGCAGCTTTTAAGCTGCCTTTTTTTATGCTTAGGCTTAGTATTATTTATCATAAATATATGGACATATACCAGTTTGCTCATTAAACTACGCACTCTAAAATTAAAACTATTATGGCTAACTCAAAACAATCAATAAAAAGAGCAAAACAAAACGCTGAGACATATAAACTCAGACACGCTCAAAGATCAATGGTAAGAACTGCTGTTAAAGCTGTTCGCGCAAGCATTGATGAAAATGACTCCGTGAAAGCTAAAGAAGCACTAACAAAAGCTGAAAAAGTCCTAGACTCTTCTGCTTCGAAGAAAGTGATTCATAAAAATGCTGCTGCAAGAACTAAAAGCAGACTTTCAAAAGCCGTTAAAGACCTAGGTTAAATCTAATTTACTTTGTGAAATAACTTCTTCAAGTGATTGAAGAAGCTTTTGCGTGCCCTCTCCTGTTGCAGCAGATATAAAGAATATATCTTTCTCAGATATATTTAGAGCCTCTTGAATGTCCTTAGAGTGGCTCATACGATCCTCTTCATTGATGAGGTCTATTTTATTACAAACAACCCAGGATACCTTTTGAGTTAAATCCTCTTTGTAAGCGCTGAGTTCATTCTTCAATAATTTTATTTGTTCTATAGGCTCAAGATTATCGGATGAATAAAGATCAACAAATATTAAAAGCAATCCTGTTCTCGAGATATGCTGTAAAAATTTTATACCTAGTCCTGCGCCCTCAGAAGCTCCTTCAATCAATCCTGGTATGTCTGCTATAACAAAGCTTGATTCAGATCCTTCAATAGTTCCTAGGTGAGGTCTAAGTGTTGTGAACGGGTAGCTACCTATCTTTGGTTTAGCTGATGAGACCTTATTTAAAAAAGTAGATTTTCCTGCATTAGGAAATCCTACCAAACCAACATCAGCTAAAGATTTTAGCTCAAGTCTTATAAAACGAACCTCACCTTCGAAGCCAAGTGTAAATTTTCTAGGTGCTTGATTTCTACTTGATTTAAAACGAGCATTACCTTGGCCGCCATCTCCACCTTTGGCCAGAACGTAGGAAGTGCCATCATCGCAACAATCTAATAACTCATCATTAGATATATCATCGTAAATTACTGTACCTTTAGGTATATCTATTATTAAGTCTTCTGCAGCTGCTCCAGATTTATCTTTACCTGATCCGGGTCTGCCATTTTTAGCAATGAAAACTCTTTGATTTTGAAAATCAATTAATGTATTTTTGTTTCGATTAACTCTAAAGACAATATTCCCACCCTTTCCTCCATCACCTCCATCAGGACCACCAAAGGGTATGAACTTTTCTCTGCGGAAGCTGGACGCACCGGCACCACCATTCCCTGCCCTAACTTCGAGAAAGGCCTCGTCTATAAAATTCATGATTTAGAAGCGCGTTATTGAGAAATAACGTTCGCTGTTTTTCTGCTTTTAGGTCCTTTATAAGTAAACTGAACTACGCCTGGAGCCTTAGCAAATAGCGTATCATCCTTACCTTTACCAACATTAATTCCAGGATGAGTATTAGTACCTCTTTGACGTATTAATATTTCACCAGCTTTAACTACTTGTCCACCGTATCTTTTAACACCAAGTCTCTTGGCGTTGGAATCTCTACCGTTTTTAGTGGAACCACCTGCTTTCTTATGTGCCATTATTTACTCGCTAATTTAATATCTTTGATTTCAACTTGAGAATGCCTAGCTCTGTGACCTACTCTTGTCATGCTGTGCTTTCTTCTTCTAAAACGAAGAATAGAAATTTTATCAGACTTAACAACGTCAAGAACCTCTGCGGTAACTGTTACGTTGGATAAATAAGGTTGACCAATCTCAACATTATTGTCGTCAACGTATAATAATACGTTTTCAAAAGTTATTTTTGTTCCAGGTTCGTCTTTCAATAAATCAACAGGTAAGTACATACCCTTCTCGATTTTATGTTGTTTTCCACCCGATTCTATTACTGCGTACATATTTATATCCCTAAAGGTGGCAAAATATACGCTTTAATGAAGAATTTATCAATACTTATGTATAATTTTGCTTTAATTATTATCAAATCATGACAAAACATTCAATTCAGAAAGAACTTACTGTTGTAAAAAATCTAATTAAAAATGAAATTATTGAAGAAAAGACTATTTCTGATCTTTATAAATATATCTTTAAATCAAATGGCAAGCAATTAAGAGCGAGATTAAGCCTAGTTGCTTCGTCCATAAACAGAAGAAAAGGAAAGAAAAGATTAAAGTTAGCTGCAATTATTGAGCTCCTTCATACAGCTACATTGGTTCATGATGATGTGGTTGATGAATCACCCACTAGAAGAGGAAAAAAATCAGTTAACAATATATGGTCAAATTCTCATGGAGTTTTAATAGGTGATTATATTTATTCAAAGGCTTTTATATTAATGGTCGAACTTGGAAATAATAAGATATTAGATGAGCTTGCAAAAGCAACGAATGATATTTCAAAAGGAGAGCTAATCCAGCTCGATGCAATAAGTAATAAAGAAATCTCATTAAAAAACTTAGAAGATATTAGTTACTATAAAACAGGAAGATTATTTGAAGCTGCAGCAAAATCTGGGGCTATCCTTGCAGATGCTGATCCTAAATATATAAAAAATATTACAAATTGTTCAAAAAATTTAGGCATAGTATCTGTCTCTTATACACATCTGACGCTGCCGACGACTCCTTACGTGTAG
>OJFY01000083.1_pt1 | contig 14367 bp, 5 predicted proteins | sample 1594381 | NCBI WGS metagenome assembly OJFY01 (sample SAMN05416751, study PRJEB24817) | seawater metagenome | isolation source: Sea water | place: Canada:Atlantic | collected 2013-07
ATGTCCGAACCGCAGTTCGCATGTTTGAGTTGAAGACCTCAGTACTAGGGTGTAGTGTTTGGGAAGGACTACAGCCTCCCCCTAGTTACGCCTCATTCAGACGCACATCTCTCAGATGATTAATTTGTTGCCATAATTGTAGATTTTATAAAACTCAACGTGACCCAAGCTTGCATAAGCTCGGGTGGTAAAAATACACGGGTAGGATGAAAATACATTCACCCTTGAGAACGAGCCGCTTCTCCACAAACCCACCCCCTGCTTATTGTCACCAGACAAATAAGCACGGGTGAATGTGGTAAAGATTAATTCTAGTTTTCTGATTCACTTCTCTTACATATATCCCCTCGTCATCCATTCAGTGAATAGCGGAATTTCTTGTTAATTTTATTACAAAGAAACTTTTTAACAAGTTGTTTTCTTCCTTTTCAGAATATAATAGTTTTATATACAACATAGGTTTTGATCCATTATATAGTTAAGTTAACTAGTAGAATACGGGTTCCATCTAAGGTTTCTTTGGAGGTGTTACGGGTGGTGACATTCGTTGCCACCGGTTACCTCCAGTATAGTAGTTCTGTCCATTACGGTCCTCGTCAGGTGGCACCTCCCCTTCTCTGGGGCTCTCATCGTAGGGTACAGCGAGTGGACGACCTTCAGCAGGATTATCATCCTCAGCGGCTTGAGCTGCTGCTTCGTTCATAACCTGTTGTACTGTGGCCTTGTGTTCGGCAGTTTGTTTGGCATGGTACAGTTCCCCCGCCTTTCTCCTCTGTTCAGATCCCTGTGGGGAAGTGATAGCCTCCTTCTCCGTCTCGAAAACCCGGTTTGGTTGTTCCACACGTTCATCAACCTCTCCTTCCTCGGTTTCCTGCTTCTCTTCCTTTCGGGTAACCACTTCTTCCTTCCTATCCATCAGGTAGGTTAAATGATTGGCAACCGTGGTTGCTATCTTATCTGAGGCTGCTCTCGCTTTTGCAGCTTGGTCTCGTCCTCGATCTTCAGCATCTGCATTAACAACAGCGGTGGATTGCAGGTCGTCAATTTTCGTAGATGCTGCACGTAGGGCTCGAAAGAGCGCAGAATCGTCCTTAGGGTCCTCTAAGTATCTCCTCTCATTTATGTCAGGGTGTATGTATAATACATCCTCTTCGTCCTCTTCGTCCTCAGAGTAGGGGATCCGGCTATCCATCCTTACAGGGCGAACATGTCTGCAGTATTTCAATTTCTTTAAGCAGCGGCGACAGCTGTTGAACTGGAGGCCCCTGTCTTGAAGGAGAGAGACGATGACTAGCTCATCATGTCGAAGACGGACCCTCTGATGGACCAATAGCTCCCTCTGGGTTCTGGCCAGGCGCCGGTCGCACTGTGCATAGATGTCAGCCTTTTCTTGTTCATGACCAGCTGCGATTTGTTTCTCTCTAAGTCCAGACAGCATAATCTGGTATTCAAGAGGGTCGATCACCTCACCCGCCTCTCCCGGCGGTGAGGTTGGGGTACCAATTGGTTGACCCGTTCGGTTCAGAATCTGTTCCATATATCTATGGGCAATGTCTCTTTCCATGAGGAGTCGTGGCTTCTTTTCGGGACCTTGCTTACTGTCTGGCTGGGTGTCAACCTCCCCTGTAGACACGATGGGGTTTGGCGGTAGGAGTTTGGGTCCGAAGGGAGAACCCCCTCTCTTGCGGTTCCCCAAGGGTTCTGCATTGGAAGGAGAAGGGTTCACGGGACCTAGCCGTTCGGTTATGTCCCGTTTTCGGTCAGGGTACACATTACTCCCCCGGGAATTTGGTCGGCGATGGTCGATAGACCGGTGAGGAGATCTCGACCTAATATCCTTGTCTCTGGCTTCCCGGTGATGGCTACTTTTGGAACCGCCGTTTTCTGAGGTTCTGGAGTCTGAGGCTCGACTGTCACGGTCATGGGTGGAATAGTTCCGGTCACCCCGGTCACGTGGGCAGGACTTGGAATAGGCCTGGTCACCCCGGTCACGTGAATAGGAGGTGGAATAACTCCGGTCATCTCGGTCACGTGACTCAACCGGTCTAGTCCGATCTTCAGAATGGTCTCTACGAGGTGGGTGGCCAGGATCCTTTGGTGTATTGGCCTCTGGGGTCCCTTTCCATTTAAAATCGGAGACCCAATCAATGTGATCACTATGTAGGTTGTCCCCGGAGTACTTGAATGGGTTGGTGGCATAGGTCAGGGGTAGGTCACTCCCACCTTGACTCTTCCCGGTTTGACGGAGATGTCGTACGAGATTCTGGGCCATTTTGTTTACTTCAGGTAGACGGGCATGGTACCAATCGCTGTGGCTAGATTGCTTCTGCTGTAGGAGAACCCATTTGATGAATGGTTTACTAATGGCCAGCCCCATGCTTGAGAACATGGTACTCTGGAGGCCTCTCATGCCTACGAACGTTTGTCCGTCAGTAGGCAGTGTTACATCCAGGGTAGTTGCTTCCTTGAAAGCCGCCAACCCGCCATCCTCACTTTCGAACCCGGCAGCATAGGCGTTTGCCAGATAAGTCCTCCTAGTTTTCTTAGACCCAGAGGTGTCCAAGAAGAGCTGGTTCGAGTGGGCGGGAATGGGGACCTTTGAGATGTGGTCTGAGGCAAGGACCTGCCTGGTCCTGTCCTTGGGGCCCTCCTCAGAGTCCTCGTCGAACGGTATGCCGTATTTCTTGCTAAGAAGGAAGGCTGAGTGAAGGAAGAATACAGCTCTACCGAACGCTTGTCTATCCTGGGCCAAGCAGATCGAATGGGCCAGGTCAACGAACCTAGCCTGGGGGGCGTTTAACCCTTCATCCTTAGCCTGGGTAGCAGCAACCATGGAAGGGAGTATGAGTTTAGACGCAGCGTTAAGTTTAGCTACGAGGATAACTCTCAATTGATCCGGTTCCGACAGTTCGGAGTACGGATATACCGGTTGATCACCCATTGTAAGGGTACTCAGTGGCGGTGCTTTCCTTAGCTGTAGTCGGCGAGTAGGAGTAGAGAACGTGCCAGAATAGGTTCTAGCACTGTCTGAACTGATGGTATTCGATTAACTGAAGATTTGTCTTAATGTTGTTAATTTATATAGGTACAGATTTGGTGATATCCGGTCAGAGATATGATAAAATTCCGTTGATATCACTATTTGATGGTAGTTTCCTGACGGGGAGGGGGGAGGAGGTTGGCGAGGAGGAAGGTGGTATAGGGTGAGGGGAGGAAGTGGAAGGGATAGATGAAAAAAAGGGGGGTAGTACGGATATATGAGTAGACCCAATTAGTGGAGGAAACACAAAAAAAAGGGGAGGGGCAGTTAACCAATCAAGATAATTGGTCAATTTGTCCCTTTCTTTAAAAGTGTGGATCTGTGAATTCTCCCTGTATATATATAGGTATGTGTATTACGTTTTTCTTTTGTTTTATACAGGAGGAGTACGGTTCTTTAGGGTTGTTCAGGTTCATAAAACTCCCTTATTCGGGAATCCAAAAAGATGGATCCGGTATCATTCAAGAAGGTGGCAGAGATATAGGTGTTGGAATTGCTGCCACGTTCTTTTGATCTCCTTTTGTTAGCTCTACGGTGTACTTGGGTACAAGCAAAGAAGTTCTGTTTCGTTGCGCTAAAAATGTCCTCTCCATGCCAATGTACACAGATAATTGTCTTCGCTATCTTGATCAGTAGGGATATTCCCAGATAAAGCAACACCACAATATTGCATCCATTACTTTGTTCTTTCGCCTTGCCGTGCAAGTATTCACCCCAACTGGCATTGTCGGATATTTTGCCCTTTAGGTGGGAGATCTCGAACTCAAACTCTCCAGGGTGTGGGGGTCTGTACTCCCCACATATAGTGCTTTTCCTATCCCCATTGTGACAATATTGTTTGACCAGGGAGTCTAAAACATGTTCCCTAGTTCTACCAAAATGGATGGTTTGCTCTATGGTTTCTAATTGGTCACCCTGATACAATAATTCCCTGCTGAATTCTTGATGGTGGGGTATAGAATCATTCAGGTGATGAAGATATCCAGCCTCTATCCTCTGTAGTTGTTTGACCTCAATTATTTTTACTATAGGTGTTGCTTGTATAAAATTTCCATTGTTAGTCTTCAAAATGCCAGCAGATTGTGACTCACAAGGGATGACTGAAAGTAGATCCTCTTCCACTATTAGTTTATTTCGTATCGTCATAAATAAAGGTTCGCTATTGTACCATACGGGAATTGCATCACTGTAGCACTTGTGGTTCCGGTCTTCTCCCAATTCGGCCTCCGCTACTATAGGCTGGCACTGTATCTCTCTAACTATGTCTCCGGAAATACGGATAAGCGAGTCATTATGAAACGGGCTTATCTCGGTTTGATGTAGCCCTTGCCGGTTCATCATACATAGGTTAGACCCCATGATGTACAGTTGTTGATTCAGTTGTTGTTCTAAAGCATAGGCTTCGTATTCTATTGAAGCCTTCAGTCCGGTTTCTAGGTCGATTTGTGAGGGTTTCAATTCCATAATGACCTTCTGTATGCTACCCATAGGTGTGTTATCATCATGTAGGATTTTTATATTAGGGTACTGAGTGGCCCCTACCTTTGTTATGGTTCCACAACTATCCTCAGTGGCCTCATCCTGCTTAGAGATGAGCAGGAGTTTATGCTCCTTGTTAATATATGCCTCTTGTTCTCCATGATCTGTGGTTAATCTAATCTTCTGCATAGGGATTGATTTGATAATGTACAAGGGGCACACTTTATCAGGTTGTAAGAAAACATAGCCAGTGTGGCCTGAGTCACATGCACCCTTTAATCGGCAGCCTTCAGGTAGTTTACTGTTGGATTCTAAATCTACCATAGAATCTTCATCGATTCCCACTGTAACCTCCGTAAACCCTATGCGGGCAGTGACCATAGCTATGGTCGATTTGTGTTCTTGTCCATTGATAAGAATAGCAGGTCCCCGACAGGAGACGTGGTCAGGTGACACGGCTAAGTTTCCCCATAGCATATACTTGTAGGTATAGGTCATGTTGAGGTTGATCTTAATAATTCTCCCTGTTTCGGTTTGGAATGCCCTTCGTTTAATTGATCTTTGACATTCCATTGCAGGTAAGGGGACCGCCTGGAGTATGTCAGGGGGTCCATAGATCTTAGTGGGTATAAAGGATCCACAGGAAGTAATTACCTTAGATATAAATTTTGTGCATCGGTATGCCTTGGTAGTGCGACTGGTGGATCTTTGTAGAATAGTAACCGCCTCGATGGGTTCAAGGGCGGGGAGTGCCGCCTCCTTCTTTTGACAAATATTACGGACTAATCCGTTACGAACTTTAATAGGGTTCCTACAGTCTAGCCCATTTATGGCCAGCCTGTCGTGTTCCCTATCCACATCCGGTACAGACCGGATTTGGATTCTATGTTCTCGACTGGGGTAGGTCCGCTGGGAATATGAGTGATAATTGCCGGTTAGGGTTACCCTCGTGTGATTCCTTTTCAGTCTTGGTGACCCACGGATATATGGTTTCTCCCCGTAGTTTGGAATTGAGTATACCCATCCTGGGGTAACAGCTGGTTGGGTACTAGAATCTGTTGTAGAATTCCGTCCCGTCTGTACCAACTCTGGCTGGGGTTTCCCATGGCAAAGATGGGTTATACTTAGTAGTAATACCGCAGTAAATAACATTTAGATAGTTGTTCGTACTCCGCTGAGTAGCTGGGAACTGATGGGATGTTTTAACATGCCTGGGAACTGAGGCTCGAGATGCTATCTGTTAACACCTCTACCCCCCCCCGTTATGTGTTTTGTTTACACTCCTCGTGTTACTTGCCTTTAGGGCACAGGGGACAGTAATTGTTACACTAGGGTTACTTCCGTTTCATAGTTCTATTCCTGTCAAAAGATCTAGGCCTTGATTAATGTCTCAATTAATATTGGCACGATTCTTGTAAAAAAAAGGTGTTACTCCCTTACTGGCTGTGGTCATCATGGGTATTGAGATTACCGTGATCTGGGTTTAATTTGTACTGGATCCTGGTTTTTATCTGTTTAGGCACCACTGGTAACCTTAGAATATATATCTATATGTTTTATATGGGTTTCAATATCTTGTTAGCCTGGGTTCCGGCCATTTCCATCTCATGTTGTCGGTACACACGTTCTTAGGTGAGCGTGTCAGCTTATGTTTTGAGAGGTAGGTTTCAATCTTAGCCCTGTACCAAGGCTGAGTCGTCATTTCCTCTAACATCATACTGCACAGAGAGTCCCAGGGTAAGGCAGTACATAAAGTTACAGTTTGCCACACAGGAGGGGAAGACGAGGGAGGAAAGAGGATGGGAAGGAGGAAGTGGAATAAGAGAGAAGGTGAGGGGGGTCCGAATCAGTCGGGTCCCATGTCTTTTATCTCCTGGTCTGCCAAGGTGATGTGATATGTTATCTTCAATTAATTATCATTTCACACCCCCAGTTCCTGCCTCGTGAAGCAAGAAAGAAAGGGGAGAGGGTCTGATTTCAATCCTTTTGGAATAAGTTAGTTTCCGTGGGAATTCTTACAGAAATTGTTTTCTTCAGTTGCTAATATAAACGTGGTTATTTGATTGATTCCCTAGGTCCGAAGCCAGCATGGAGGGGGAAGAGGGAACTCTATTTTGGGATCCAATAAGTTCCCAAATAAGGTGCCCCTCATATGATCTGTGGTTCAGGTAACTATTGGCTTGTATCGGTGACTCCGGATATAAAGACAAATCACAAGTATGCCTTACACAGTCCAATAGGTAGTTTAGACTGGTAGCTGCGTATTACTCTTCTCCTTATGTTTTGACCACTGAGTCCTATACATCCATAGCATTCCATGGTGGTTTCCTTTCCTTTTGTTAAGGGTAGGATAGGGTAGGTGATCACGGCCATATCTTATTGTGGTGGTTATTTATACTGCGATTAACAAGAATATTAGTACTTGTTTTACGGTTCAGCCGTGATTCAAGTCAGGTATTGTACTTGGTCGATTAACCCCCAAGATTATGGCCTTAGGTTTTAACCGACACAGGCAGTTGCATCTAGCGAATATTTATATCTATATATATATAGACCTTTTTTCTTTTAGAGTCCCGGTTCTCAGTAATACGTAACTGGAGTAATTTGTTCATGTGATGAACATATGATACTGTCATGAAATGAATATCAGGAATGATTCAGGTGATTGTCGGCCTGAATGGTACATTGTCACCCTGAAAGCTATCATCTTTATCCTTTACACGATTATCAATTGGATCATGCAATGATCGTAGGAACCGTGTAGTAGGCATCTGATGTACCGACAACGAACTCATTCGCTATGAAACAGGGGAGGGTTGGACCATAATGTGGTTAAGACTCCGCCAGGGGTATGACAGTTAGTAGGCGTGAGTACATGCAGCTGATGAGGAATATGGTCCTGCCCTGGTTATTATGGATAGTAAATGAGTCGCATGTGAATGTATCAGAGTTCCTTTTGAAATCCATTACGTCTGTATGTCTCTCCATAGAGAGACTATCTAAAGATGTGTAGGGATACACATAAGATATATATATATATATATACATATATATATACTAAGCAAAACCCACGTTGTTTAGTTAATCATTGAGGGTAAGGGCAAGCATAAATTGGTTGTTTCATTTTCAAGGTTCCTTCGGCCTGTCCCTGGGTAGTGGCGAAGGTAATATACGAATATCCATTAAGTAATACAGTTCTCTTAATATTGGATCGTTTTGATCTAGGTGTATGGCACTCTTTCGTTCAATTATGTAATTCCTGGGTGATGACACCTAGGTTGGTGCTCTATTGTTCTATGGCAACACTCTGGTTGTGTACCGAAGTTTTCTATGGCGTTGTAGCACTTAATGGTTCCTACATCTTCGAGTTTCTTTTCTGGTATATGTAGTAATAATTTATTGTAATGAATCCCGTATCCTAAAGTCATGTAAGAGGTAATGGATATGGTCAGATGGGTTTTTTTCTATTCCTCATCTAGTACTTCCCGTAAGGGAGGTTCTGGTTCGACCTCATGACTCCCGTCTCGAGGTTCTTCTACCTCTTCAAGGAGGATGTCGGTAATATCCTCGTCATCGTGAAAGATAAGGTCTTCATCATCTTCACTCTCTTCTTCCTCACTGTCGTCAGTATCACTCTCTTCCTCAGTACTTTCGTCAGTATCACTCTCCTCATCATCGGAAACTTCAACACCTTCAGCATCAGGATGATTTAGGCTCGAGGGAGTGGGTATTTGATTCCAACGAGTGATAGGGGGTGCCCTTTCTCCATTGGATCGAAAGGTAATTAATTGTCCCCGCCTATAGTTGGATCCTCGCAGTATGTTGAAAGTGCGTTCCCTCATGATTTCTATGTCCTCAAGGGAGTATGGTATTCCTTGGCGTCTCATCATTTTGAGCGCACCATGCACGTATAGTGATGGAGTCATCATAGCCCGTCGGTCGCGGGGGTTCTTTAAGTCCCTGGGTTGGTCACTAAAAAGTGAGCGGGGTTTGATGAATATCTCCTGGGTGTGTGGGTGCACCATGATGTCCCTGGGGGAATTAACAAACGTAGCTCTACAATTACCAGTGGGTGGTTTCATATCTGATTGCTTAGGGGAGGAACATTTATTTTCCTCTGCTTGTTCGTCTGCCTTCTCCTGTAGGTATCTAAGACGATGTCGATGTCGATATTCCCGGAGGGCGAGACTTATATCCTCAGATGTTATATTACACTCCTCTTGACTTCGATCACGTGATCCTATAGTGTTAGTAAGGTTGGGGTTCGGTTGATTCTCAGAATTCCTAGAAGTATTCTCTGGATCAATTTCAACTCTTCCATGATTGTTACCAGTATTACTGGGTGTAACATGGTCCGGTCTAGTGGTAGGTTGAGTCGGAGTTAGTGACTGCTGTGTCGTGAGTATATCACGAGCTACCTGGTCACCTCCGCTTCGCTCTCCACCTTGGCTTCCTCCCGCAGCCCCCTGAGGGGTGAGGGGAGGAGCCTCCGGACCAGCTAGTGACTTCTGTTCAGACATTACCAGTTCCTGTCCCTTGTACTTAGTGCAAGGGAACTTGCCTGATCGGTCGTTGAGTAATGACTGAATAAATTTCGTAGAGTAAAAAAAAATAAAAAATTAATCTTTAGCAAAATGTGGGATTAAGTCTTATCCCACCGCTGCCACCATTTGTGGTAAAGCTAGAGGGTCTATGACTAAAAACATAGGCCCTTTAACCTCACCACTAAGTAGAAACGATGCAACAAGGATTTTACTTATAAACTTTATTCTTGGCAAAAATTAAATATAAAAGGTAGCGTGATGAATCTGGATCAGGGACGGTAGGGGGGAGGACAGGTGAATTATGTGATATCGTATTGGACCAAGGGGCCCTTGATATCTCCTCTTATCGTGCACTGGTTCCCACCCTTATACGCCAGGTCTGGATGCCTGGGCGTAAGGTAGGTTATGTGCAGGTGTCGATATATTTACACCGAGGCATAGACGCCACGGTGTCGTACTAGGGTGGTAGAGATAGTAGGGATAAACATTACGCTCTTAGACCGAGCGTAACAATATCCGCCTCCCTAGTGGTTATGACGTAGACGGACTACGACCAAGTCTTCCGTCTGTAGAGGTGGTTGCCACTGTTATTAGGTGTGGCTATAGGGTCCTTGGAGCAGAATCATATTCCACTTGTCCCCTCCTATAATGGTTAAAATGACTTATTCAGGCACAGGTCAGACATTACCTAACCTGACTTTGTATTGACTGTATGACCGTTTCTCTCCGACTGCCAGCCCCACCCGTGATCTATGGGCGGGGTTATATACGTACTTTTACTCATCTTGTTTTCGTGGAAAATTGTTATCAAACGCATATGTTACGTTTTAAGGCTAGAATCATATAAGGACGTACCTACGGATACATTAAGGGTTAGTTCCTGAACCCTGACTTTACTTTTACCATAGACCTTACCACAAAGTCTCCATTGTGGTAATAAACCGAATCCTGCTGAACCATATTATAGACCCTGGTCAGCCTCGGGTCAAAGTCACCAAACCCATGGTAGACTCCGCTAACTCCACATTATCGGCCCTGGTCAGCTTAGGGTCAAAGGGAGTGTATATTGGAGTCCTCTCAACTCAGATGTCCCCTCCTTACCATTGAGTTCCACCTTCTAAGCTTTTGAGATGGCTTCGAGGGTGAAAAGACATGATTCACATGTAGCCGGTCATTTCCATGACCTTCGCTGTCATTACAGCCAGAAGGGTCCAGTTATACACCCCCTTGTCCTGACAGGTGGTGAACCTGGTCAGCAATCGAGCCCTCCGCTCGATGTCCGAACCGCAGTTCGCATGTTTGAGTTGAAGACCTCAGTACTAGGGTGTAGGTTTGTAGAAGGCCCTACGGCCTCCCCTAAGTACGCCGAATTCAATCAGTTATTTAATGTCAATCAATACTGCCTGCACATAATCATATAAAGGTATGAATTCAATAGACTGTTAACACACGCGCTGATCAGATAAGTTCAGTAAGTTCAGTAAGGGTTTCCAATTCACCCCTATGGTGCTCCACCGCTCCACCACAATCCACCCCCTGGGTATGTTCCAGGAGGGAACATACACATGGGTGAATTGCGCCAGGAGACTTAAATTTGAATTTCTTAATGATAATTAGAATTCTGGCCATTATAGTATTTCGATTTTGAATTATAGGTTGTTTCATTCGGGGGTTATTTCCTGTAAGTGTAATTAATGGTTCTCGATAGGGTGTAATCAGGGTAGAATATCTTTTACAATCAACGACATTTTCCTATATCCGATGGGCTGTTTCAAGTGTCCATACTAGGGGTCATATGCAGGTTATCTTTCCGGCGGGCATCGTTCGGGTCCTAATCTTTAGCCTCCCTCGCGTCAGGATAGACCCTAGGCTGTGGTTGAGGGTAGTCGTATCGGAAATTTTGTTGTGCCTGGCCTCCAGATTGGTCGGAATATGCAGGAGGTGGTTGAGCGGAAGGATTGGAGCTATTGTTAGGAGGAACAGGGACTTTACTGTAGTTGCTCCTCTGGTGTCTGGGGCGAGGATGCATGTAGATATGTTCACTCCTTGCATCGAAGGTGGCTTCAGTACCATTCTCTGATAAGGCGTCAGATCCTCTCCTTCGATTGTTTCGTTCTCCTTGGTGGATCTTGTGGTTCGCCTGGGTACAAGTGAAGAAGTTAAGCCTGGTAGCCATCGTCCAATCTTCCTTATGATAGCACTTGAGAATGAAGGTATTTACGATCTTATAACCAAAGGTTATCAGTAGGTAGAGGACTACTACAATACTGCAATATCCTCCCCACTCTTCTATATTGTGCTGGATATATTCCGCCCAGTTGACGTTGTCAGTGATGGTTTTCTCCAATTGTGATAAATCAAATCCGAATTCGCCAGGGTGTCCGGGTGCATAACTACCACACTTGGTACTTTTCCCAGTCTCGTCATAGCAATATTGTCTAACTAGGGAATCCAAAACATGAGTTTTGGCGCGTCCAAAATGGACTAACTGATTAAACGCGTCCAACTGGTTTGCTTCATACAGGAAATCACCGCTAAACTCCGTGTGATGGGGTATTGCATTATCTAATGCATGAAGGTATCCAGACTCGATATCCTGTATGTCCATTTCCTCGGCAAGGCTAACTGTAGGGTCAGCCTGTACAAGTCGGCCGGACTTGGAAAGGAATATGCTATTGTATTGGGACTGGCAGGGCACCAGAGTAAGGGTAGATTCGTCTACAATGAGCCCGGTAGTGGCCATCATGAATAGGGGGGTATTTCTTACCCACACAGGGATTGAGTCCTTATAACAGTGGGGACCTCTGTTGTCCCCTAGCCTTGCTTCCGCCACTATTATTTCACATTTTAGTTCCTGGATTATATCTCCACGAACTCGGATTAATGAATCTGGGTGAAATGGGCTAATTTCGGCCTGATAGAGGGTCTGTTTGCTCATGGTGCACAAGCTGGTCCCCATCATGTGCATCTGGATACTCATTTTCTGTTCTAAGTCGTATGCTTCGTATTCAACGGAAGATATTATTTCCAGATCCAGGTCTAGTTCAGAGGCTCCAAGGCTCATAATAGCTGTTTGTAAGCTAATGCCTGGAGTATTTCCATGATGGAGTATCTTAATATTGGGGTACTGGGTTGCACCAATACTTCGTACTGGGTCACAACTGTTATCGGTAGCTTCGTCCGGTTTTATAATTAACAAGATTTTGTGTTCCCGACTAACGTAGGCTACTTGCGGGCCTTTGTTCGTCTCTAGTTTAACTTTCTTCATAGGAAGGGTCCGGATAATATACAGTGGACACAGATTTTCGGGGTGACTGATGACGTAGGCAATGTGCCCGTCGACGCAAAGATTGCGTCTTATACAATCTGAGGGCAATTTTATATTGGAATCTAAGTCTATAGCAGAGTTGGTGTCTACTTCAACTTCAATTTCCAGGAATTCTATGTTAGCCGTAACTAAAGAGACTATGGAATTGTGTTGTTCTCCATTGATTGTAACCGATGCACCTTGGCATGCAACATTATCCGGGGAGATGGAGAGCTTTCCGTGCTTGATATACTTGTAGCTGTACTCCCTATTGACATCTATGTTGATGCTCTCCCCGGTTTCTGTATGAAATATGCCGCGTTGAATGGTTTGTTGGCAATCAATGGCAGAAAAGGGTACTGCTTGGAGGATGTCAGGGGGGCCCAGTATTTTCGAATGACTGAACGCCCCGCATACCTCTGTAAGTCTAGTGACCCTTTTCTTACACTTATAAGCTTTAGTGATACGTTTAGTGGAATGTTGTACTATCGTGACAGTTTCGACAGGTTCATCAACCTTCCCTAATGTTGTGTCTCCTTTACAAATGTCAGAGACTAATCCGTTACGGACCATGGAAGGATTTCGGCAGTCTAGGCCGTCGAAATATAATCTGTCTTCTTTCTGGATTTCAGTTGAAGTTGCACTAGCTTCGATTCCTTTGTCTCGACGCACTCTATTGAGTGGGAGGGTAGGACCTAGTTGTAGGCTAGGCAGGTTGTGGTCCATGGCTGAGTCCATGTTCCCCTGGTTTCCTTTGTCAAGGCTCACGGGCCCCGGGGTGTACAAAAGGAACTGAAGTGCCTTCTGCGTGTCCCCATGGGTGGTTTCTATCGGTGGTTTGGCCCGATGGTAACCTTCAACCTTGGTTGAAAGTATGTTAAGAAGTAGAATCACAAGGAGATTCATCGCGGACAACTGCACACACTGAAGGTTGCTAGTGGACTGACCATGGTAGTCTATAGGGGTCGTTTATATTTGTTTACGTTATCGTGTTTCCTAATCTGCCAAATATATATACACATACATGTTGAATTTAGTTAGGGTTTCCATCATCTACAATCTTTCCTTGACCGTCTTGCAGACTCTGTACCGGTCTACCGTCCCTTTTCTCTTTCTTGGGCCGGGTAATCATTCTAGCAACTTCTTCGGGGGTAACCGTAGCTCTTGGAACTCGGCTCCCACTCCTGGTCATACGAGTGGTACCTTCCGGTACTGGTGGTGCGGTCCTCCGTGTCCGATGGGACCCTAGGTTAGTGGGAGTGAATTTAACGTTTTTGAGGGGCCGTTGGATTGGTCGAATTTCAACCGTTTGGTCGTCAAGGACAGTTCTAACTGTGACAGTCTTTCCCTTTTTTTCTTCTCTTTCGGTCCTCCTTTGTTTGTTCACTGAGGGTTGGTCCCTGATTAATTCTGGTATATCCGGGCTAACATCTACCCTTATATCGATAGAGGGAGACTTAGGGGTACCATCCCATTTTCGTTTCTTGGGAGTCAGAACGGGAGGGGGGGGAGATGCAGAGGGTTCCGGAGGTGTAACCTCACTTTCAGCCAGAGTAGGGGGCTCAGGAATGGGGGGGAGTCTTTCCAGTTGATCTGCTTCTGGGGGTAACCCAATGATATCCCCTGCATCTTGAGGTGCTACCGTAACTTGTTCGGCCTCGGCGTGCCCGACTTCAGTGTCGGGTTCGACCTCATGAGTCTCCTCCTCCTCAGGGACTTCAGTAGGGATATTGTCAGTTTCTCGGTAGTCTTCGTCACCTCCGTACGTAATGTTATCTTCTAAACCATCACCAAATTCGGTTTGTAGGTCTTCTAAGTCGACAATGTACCTCCTTGAGGTGCTGGATGGATCAACCCACTTGGGGTCGACTTTCCTTACCCTAGAGACGATAGTGGGAATTTCCCTGGGCCTTTTTGACCAATTCCCTGAGGGGTAGATGACCAGTAGCTGTCTCTTATACACATCTCCGAGCCCACGAGACAAGAGGCAATCTCGT
>OJFY01000101.1_pt1 | contig 12446 bp, 3 predicted proteins | sample 1594381 | NCBI WGS metagenome assembly OJFY01 (sample SAMN05416751, study PRJEB24817) | seawater metagenome | isolation source: Sea water | place: Canada:Atlantic | collected 2013-07
GCAGGCACAGGTGCAGCCGCAGCTGCAGGTGCAGCAGCTGGTGCCGGAGCAGCCGGTGTTGCAGCGGGTGGCACAGCCGCCGGTGCAACCGCAGGTGCAGCTGCTGACGCAGGCGCAGCCGCTGGCACAAGCGTCAAATGTGGCAGCACTGGCAGCTGCGCCAGCTGCAGTGCAGCCGCAAGCGCAGTCGCTGGTGCTGGAGCAGCAGCTGGCCATGTCAGCTGCGGCAGCCGCGGCGCAGCCGCAAGCGCAGCAGCTGGTGCTGGAGCAGCCGCTGTTGCAGCAACCAGCACAGCCGCCAGTGCAACCTCTGGTGCCGTTGCAGGTGCAGGCACAGCCATTGGCAGAAGCCACAGTTGTGACTGCGGTGGAAGCTGCAGCAGCGGCCGAGGCGGCAGTGCAGCTCACTTTGCTTCCAAGCCACGCTGTAGCAGCGCCGGCACTTGCGCAAGCCAGTACTCATCTGCCTGAAGCGCCGCAAGTACCAGCATTGGTGCAGGTAGCAGCATGCCCTGCGAAACGCATCCCGCGTCCAAAAATAACCCGAGTAAAACTCCCTTTAATAGCTTCGCAGATTTCTGACTTAGCTGAAACAATTCGTGATGGCTTTTCACGGGCTCAGAGAAGGAATTCGAAATCTGCATGCGTTTGGATTTTGCCAGATAAGTCAATACTGTATGCGAATGGTTTCAGCTGGTACTCAAACGTGCATGCAGATGTACACAACACAGCACAACAAAGAAAGAACACATGCATTTTGAATGTAGGTGATCATGAAGCACACAAGTCATCTCATTATCTCCTTAGTCTTTGCTCGGTCATGCCAGCTTTGAGTGACATTTTGCGTTTTTGCTATAAGAAGTGCCCATCCCTGCGAGTTGCGCATTGCCACATTTTGAGACAATCCAGCGAGCATGCGAGGTTCGCTTGGCATACAGATAATGACCCCGGAGATTTTGAGTCTAAGATCACACGGTCTGTGAAGAAGACTTTTGTTTTCAATCTCACATCATCTCACACATCCATGCAGCTTCAGGGTGAAGAGGAATTCTTTTTTGAAGAACCTGGGGTTGGTGCTCTTTTTGATTCTGCTGTTGTCCACAAGACAGTAAAGGCAGATGATAAGACCCTGAAGTTAGCTGTGTTTATGTATGATCCGGATGAGTGTGTGTAGGTGCCTATGATTCTGCGTAGTACTAATCTGAGTTCCTAATAAAACTTATACATTGATATTTTTAAAAATATTAACTATATACACTGTAATATACATGATAACAGGCGTAACATGGACGGCCCTTAACATCAACAGGGTACATGAACATAGAAACACATCATTGGACGCCATCGGTCCAAGTTTCTGTATGGTGCTGCAATTTGCTGCCCACGTCCCCCGTTTCGATTGCCGTCAATTTGGATCCAGTCATTTGGCTTGTCTGGATAGAGGTTTTGAGCAATGTAATGATTGCCATCATATAGTAGCAAACTAATCAATCGGTATGATCCAAGGAGTTCGCAGTTGATGAAGAGCTCGCGCGCGCTGTTAGGTTGTGTCAGATTGTATGGTTGCTCCAGATCTTCTTCAGGAAGCTCAAGTGCGAGAAATCGCGGGGGCGGTCCTCCATTTTCGCTCTGGACCAATCTTCGTTGTTTTTTCATGTTGACGTTGACCACTCCACATGAGATGCAGGTTGATTTATCAGCGTAGTCCTCGAGTGATGTGTTTGCTTGGCTGACAAACGCGGAAAAAGGATCGTAGCAAGTTTGTTCTAGCGCATTTTGCTGGATGGTATGTGCAAATGATCCCATCGAAGTATGACGAGGCTGCACGTGATTGCAAATTGGACAAACGGGATCGTATGATATTCGAAGAAAATCAGTGTGACTTGTGTCGTTGAACAGCCTGTAGAGAGTATTCAGGCCACTTCCAACCTCTTTCATGAGCTCTTGAATTTGAGATTCCACATGCTGCAAACTGTTTCCTTGAATGTACCTCTTCAAGATCACTTTGCGAAAGTTGTTGCGCTCTTCTGTCATGTCATTCATGGCGGCTGCGAAGGCCTCAGACTTCTCCGTCATTGGGCAGACAAAGACTGCATGCCGTTTCTCCCACCAAGAACGTAGAGGATCCTCAAAATTGCAAATTATTTGCAGTGGCCCAGTCAGGTTGTTTGTCTCGGTTGGCGGAGGTTGTAAAACTAGCTCTTGGCTCGTAGAGCCTGCCCAGAGTTGTGCTGCAGCCCATATGTCGAGGGGCGCGTCTATGAAGCAGCTATTGTTCTGCCACTCATGTGACTGGTGTTTGCAGTGAGATTGCACGCGTTCGTCATTTTCGCACCCCATAAGATCAGGTTTTGTTTGACTCACGTCCAATTTTTTCATTGATGTGTGTTGTTGTTGTGTCATTAAAGTTGGACGCTTCCTCTTCTTGGTTTCTAACGACTCCTGCCTTTTTTGTCGCTTTTGATCATGCGGAGATGTTGCTGCTCGAGGCTTTTGAGATCCGCGCTGTTTAGCAAAGTCACCCTTTTTGGTTCCTCTTTTTCCTACAGCTTTTGCTGTTTGACTTACAGCGTTCTTTGCTTGGATGCGATGGGCAATTTCCTGTGCTGCTGCGCTGGCAAGTGGTGCTTGGAAGTAGCCGTATTCGTCGTACGACTTCTCCCACACCTCTAACTTTGGGTCCAGGCGCAGTTTGCGTAGGTGGTCCCAATTGACTACCTTTTGGAGAACGCGTAGTCCGTTGCGGGTTGTTACACGTGACACAAGTACATACAACGATGAGATGTCGATGGCAGGTTCAAACTGCCGTGGCGTCAGACTGAGGATCAACTCTTTGTGTGTTGAACCTTGCAGCTTGTAGTCCGTGGTGGCGAATGCCAAAGTCACTGCATGCTTTCTGAGCAGTAGCCCAGTTGAAGGTCTTTTGTTAGGAGTTCCATCCTTTTTGAGCCGTTGCTTCTTTGTCCCAATGCAAGCAGACGCAGCCATTAAACTAATAGGTTTGAATTCTGTTGTTTGTATGGGATAGCCAATGGCAATGACAATCGGATCATCTTCTCCATTTAGTAGGGACACATTCTCGCGCAGCAAGGTTTCTTGAGATTTGTTTATAACTGTTGGTGTCATGTTCACGAACGCTGGCGGCTTGCTTAGGGTCGCGATGCCTCCAGGCCCTGCGAGATCTAGCAGTTGATTCAAGTCATCTGTATCTTCTTGGAGCACAAGGGAGTGCAGTTTGCCCTGAGTTCCATTCACCACGCCGTATGCCACAAAATTGGCAAACCCGTCGAGCATGCAAGGTGCTCCATACACAAAGTAGCCCCACATGTCCGGTTCGTTTGTGTACAACTCGTGCAGCATGTTGTTGCTTTGCAAGTACGATGCGGCGATCCCCACGAGGTCGATCTTCCAACGCACTAGTGCAAGCCCGTGGTGCTTGGCATATTCTAGTGCCTTTGCTCCGTTGAGACTCGTTCGCTCGAGGTTGCTAACGACACCGATCTTAACACTCCGGAACCTGTCGCGCTCAGCTTCCGAAACTGGTTGAAGTGATTTGAGCAGCTCTTCGCTTACGGGCTGTTCGCACGTATAGTCACGCATTTTGGCAAGATTCTCGCCATGCTGCCTGTCATTACGAAATCGGTGTGTGACTGTCAGCTTGCAGCGCTTGAACGCCTTGAAGAGTGCGACACCCTTAACCTTTGCAGTGAGCACTGTTGGAATACTGCTCTTCGCAAATAGTTCTTGTTTTTGTTTGTATGGCTTTCCAGTCTTGGGATTTGGCATGTCAACCTCACTTATTACGAGTGCCGCATGTAGGGAAAAACCCATGGTGCTTGTCTTCTGGTAGAAGTCGCCTGCAAGCAGCACTACCAATCCACCAAATGGCAAGTTGCATTGTAGTAGCCACTGCAACCGCTTGTTCACATGATATAGGAATTCGGGACTCACCATTGAGACTTCATCAATGACCAGCATCGTCAGAGTGCACGGTGACACGTACTGGGTGAAACGCGACTTTATTGCTGCCTCCTCATTTGGTTTCACGTTAATATCTGATTGCGAACTGATTTCAGTTGGATTTAACTTCAACAGCGTCATCAAAGTGACTGCGTTGCCCAGCTGAATCGCTGCGACACCAGTGTAAGCTGTGAGCACGCGTGTTCCAACGCTCAAGGAGGTCAGCACACGCTCTAGAGCCTTGACCACCTCAGTCTTGCCTGCGCCAGCTGGTCCGTCCATAAGGAACAACAACGGGTATGTCATGGAGTACCTTTCGGTTTTCCATGGGCTCATGTATGCTTCTCTTGCGTTTTCCCCGTTGGCAATAGTTGTGCGCTCAGACATCCACTTGCGTTTGGCCTTTCCGATCTCTCTGAGAGTCTTCTCCACTGCCCGGCCTATGCGGCGTTGCTCAATGCTTAGGGGCGGTGGCGATACCACATGACCGGCTTCTTTTGCTGCCTCACACTGTTTCTCCCAGGTGTTCACAAGCACTTGCAGCTCCTCTTCCGCGCGCTCTTTTGAACCATTGCCTAGCTCATCAAACTCGTGGGAGAAGGGTGCATTGTCCCTTGCGTCAATGCTTGCTGCTTGAGTTGAAGTCAATCGTGTTGCGTATGTGATCTCTTCGTCAATGTCTTCTTCTTGTCCATCATCTGCCACAATACCCTCGAGCTTGTCCCTTAATGCCTTTGCCTTTTTGGCTGCCTCTTTTAAAGGTACACAAATCGTGCCTGGATACCAACCAGGAGCATAAACGCGAGCCTGTGCAGACACAGCCGGGCAGGAGTGAGAGGCTTGCAAGTGGTTTGTGTGCTGGCCGGCGAGCAATTGGCAAGCGGCTGCCAAGCAATTGGCAAGCTGGCGGGCAACGCTTGGCACGGCCAAATAGTCTCGTGTGTTTGGTTGTACCTCCGATGACGGAATAGCGGTGGTGCATTGTGCATGATTGGTTGGCACTGCTGTAAGACCAATATCCTTGAGCTGCTTCTCCAGGAAGTCCTCATTATCTGCAGCTTTTTTGCACTGCGCTGGGTTTGCGGCCATTGCTTGGTTCTCCCACCTCAGCGCCTCCACAATCGCGTCCACATGTGCGGCTTCGTTGGATACCCTTGCACTACTCCTCTTCTTCTCGTCGTTCTCATCATCCGGAATCTCTGACCATGTGTGCCGGTTACGTGTGCGGAATTGTGAGAGCGCTTGCTTCTGCATTGGAGACACAGAGAGCGCGTGTGTCCATTGCTGTACAGCTACAATTCGGCCACGAGCAATTGTTTGTTGTTGTTCAGCTTCAAAGGGTGAAACTTTGCGGATTTCTTGAGCTGCTTGCACTGCAACAAGATTTGCCCTCTCCTCTAGACACTGTCGCCATGCTAACCACGTCTCTGGCAGCAGCGGTGGTGGCTTGCAGTCTTCCAATGTTGCACCGTTCTCCCATGGTACAAAAAGGGCAACAATGTATGCTGCAAACTTGTTTCGTCGCCGCAACCACACTCGATTGACAGTGGCTGATGCTCCTAGTTGCTTTGGTTCTAGTGGTATTGGTGTGCCAACGTGCTTGATGCAGCCATGTTTGGATGCCAGCCTTTGGTTGTGTGTAAAATAAAGAGGGTGACATTTATGGAAGCGAAAGCAAGCATTTGGATGCCGTCCTCGATGCATAGGCGCTTGCTTCGTTTCCTCATCCTGAGATGTTAGATCGTTGTCCTCTACCATCTCAGTGCTTGTAGCCTCTGCATCCTCTTCAGCTTGTGCTAAAGCTGCCGTGCTTTCCTCAGAAGTCATTGGCACTATGATGATGATCTGGGCATACTCGTGGGCAGTAATGTGTTGAAGCTCAGGGCCACGCAATCTGTAGTGGTTGGCAGTGTCAACAACTATTATGTCGCCCTTGTGGTCCTTGAAGGTCTTTTTGGTGCCAGTGGGGCCGATGCTGCCATCATTCGCCTCCTCCTTTTGCTGACGTGTCCATTGTGTCTCTCGACCGATTTCTTGCATCTCCTCGTCTTCGCTCTCACTTTGGCACTTTGACAAAATAGGTGCTTCATCGTTGTCAGCCTCATGCATTGCGCCGCCGGCGTCATTTTCGTCATTATTTTCTTCCCAGGACATAGTCTGACCCAGTGCTAGTAACCCTTCACGTGTAAACGCCCACGTTGCTACGTTGACCATGCGCTCGCTGCAATATTGGGCGCCCAGATTTAGATTTATTGATGTCGCCTGTGTGTCATTTAACTCCATTTGATGGCTTGTACCAACGCGTTGCAAAAAGTGAACTGCAGTGCGCCGTGATGATCCTTTATCGTCAGCAGTAGAGCCATACTTGTCAATGTGTTGCTTTGCATCAGCGAGCAGTGAAAGGGACTTCTGAAGGTCCACGGAGTTTTTGGTCAGGTACTTTACAAGGTAGAAGCATGCACCTCGTGAGCCCTCTCGCGATCCGAGGAGCACTGGATTGTTGTTGCAACGCAGCAGCAAGGAGATGCTTATATTGAAGCATGTGATGCGCGAGTTAGCGCATTCTAACTTTGACCAGACATCGGCCATTTTCTCCATTTGCTTCACAAGCTTACAAGCTTTGCGAAGCTCTTTCTTACCAGTGATCATCTCGCCCAAATTCGCCTCGCACATCTCCTCCAACCTCTGCTTCACCTCCTTCCACTCCTGTTTTTCGAGCTCCTTTTTGACCTCCACTGGACAGGCATTGAGCATCCTCTGCCAAAACTGTTGCAACTTCTTACCACTCTCTACCGTGCATGTTTGCCGTTGTTTGACCTCTTGAGTAATGTTGTGAGCCTCATCTTTCAACTTGGTCATGTCCCCAATGTCGAGTTTTGGTCTTTTCACCTCGATAACTGCAGCTGAGTGTGCCTCCATTGGAACAAGTCGAGCGATGCCACTCACAGTATCTTGATGAGATGTTAGGTTTGCTGAAGCCATCCTGCGCTCCTCTGCTTTTTCTTCCGCTGCTTTTGTTGGGACAAGCCACAGGTCGCCAGTGTGGAAGATTGAATTTAAAGATGCGGGGCCAGGGCAGCAGTCCCGGTTGGTGCATAACAAGGATGCGGGAGCGTTTGCATTACCACACGTCAGGTCCTCGAAAGACAGAACTGTCGATTGCTGATAGATCTTGTCCATCTCTACTGCTGGAAGTTCTTCCTGTATGGCCTTGTCCATCGCCTTTTCGATCGGAATTTGCAAATCAATCGATAGTTTCTCCGCGCGCGCTTTGAGGTATTGCTTTCCGGGCTTGCTTGTCTGCACCGTGGAAATGTTGAGCGCTCGTGTCTCCGGAACTGGATGTCCAAATGGGACTCCCATGCGGCATGCATTTTTGCCACCAGGTGGTTTGTGGCACGTCTTATCATGCGAATCTGGGTTGCCATCCCACACATGAGTTTGCTTGAAGGCTGCGGTGATGTATGCAGAGCGATGTAGATCCAGGTTGATTTCGTTACGATTAGTTTGACTCTCCGCAAGCACGCGCGGTACCAAGTTGTATTCGCCACGAAAGGCAGACACAAACATCGCACGTCGAGCCACATCGAGCATATGTACCTCAATTGGGAGTGAGCAGCTGAACTGCTCATCTAGAGCCTCAGCCAAAGCAGCAAAAGCTGTTGGATGCAATGCCGCTCCCGAACACAAGCTTGGTAAAGCACCAGACCACAAGAGCATGTGTAGATGATGTGCGCCGCGCCCAGTCTCTTCGACCACTGCAAACGAGCCGATGCCCTTTCCAAAGAGCCCCTTTTTACGTTTTTGCAATGGAACCGTCTTGTTGATCATTTCACTGGTTGGTGTGCCGCACATGACCTCGAGAATTACCTTTGCGATGCGATCAAAAAGGAGCGATGTGCTCGCTGGATGGAGTGCTGCCTGTCGCTGAAGCAATTGTTCAAGCGAGTTTGTCTCATCCTTATTCCTCAAGTAATCGCGTTTGAAATCCTCTGAGCTTTCTCTGAGAGTACCGAGGTATGCTTCTGGAACAGCAGGGAAGTTGTTGTTGGCACGCGTCTCCATAGTTAGACGTATGCTTAATGGATTGTGCACGTCGTCGGGTGCCACCGTCAAGAAGATACTCGGTGGCCCAAATTTGCGTATCATTGAGAGTAAATCGCTCATGCACGAAGCGCGTTCCACAGGACCAAATGGCACGCTTCGTGTTGCGATCATCACAAGCGGCATGACCTGCTTCAGCCAGAGGCGGGCCGTTTTTGAGTTAGGTTTCTTTGCAGCTTCTCGTGCCTCAGCCTCGAAGTTGGGATTATTCACGAGCTCTATGAACTCCATGCTTTTGTTCTCTCTGACGCTTGCACTCACGGAGCGAAGAACGGCGTGCCGCTGTGTTTGATTTGCGAGCACAAGGGTGAGCCCCTTGTTACGTTGGAAACGGTTCGTCTTGTGCAGCATGAGATGCCGTGTCGCCCCCTTTGGGATTGTGCCCTCGTACTTCTCCAAACCTCGTCCTAGCAAAAACTCGTACCAGAAGGCCTCCATCAAGTTGATTCCATTTTTAAGGAACTCACTCAATGGTTCTTTCTCACGCTCGAGGTTGATGTTATTTGAGGTACCACTTGCGTCCGTCTTTGTAGCCGCAATGGCTTTATGTGTGCCCACTATCAAGGCTTCTGTAACTGTGGCTGCATTCATCACTCCGATGTGTGAATTGATCACCGTCTCGTGAGTTGGTGTCGAATCTTCTTCAGTCTCAAAGTTTTCCGAATGCATTATTTCGCTCTTGTCGGTCATATTGACGCCAAAATCGAGATCATCCTCTGCAAAGGCCTTGTCAACCATTTGAAGAACTTCCTTGGGTGTAGCAGTATCGGAAGCAATATCTCGCACCTGAGCTATGTCCGACGCAGCCGAGGCGCGCTCCTCTATGCGCAAATCACTTGACCGCCTTGCACTGCTTTTCAGACCATCTGCAATGCGCGATAGCGCCTTGACCACCTCCTCCATTGTTGGAGGTATGAGGTGAGAATCGCTCGCCATTCCCGTAAGCTTCGCAAGCTGCATTGTGATTCGCCGTACTTGTAAGTAATTGAAAACCACTGTGGGACGGATCTCCATGTTGTTCGACGCGAACAGGCGCGAGAGCAAGAGATCGTGTGAGCCGTTTGGACCAAGCACAAAGACGCGTGCTTTGTCGAGTAGATCATTCACACGATCCTCGATGCTGATAGACTTGCCCACATATGTCTCGAAACTTTGCAAGCCACTTTGAACAAATGCTATGCTGTGTCCCTTTAATTTGACACGCTGCCACTCTTTCTCTTTTGCAGTTGAGGGTGCAACCACCATCCAGACCAACGCGTACATACGTACGTCCGATAACACCAACTGCTCCAACTCAGAGAGGGGTGGCAACTCGAGCGTTTCTCGTCGTCCAAAGTCTACTCCTGCAGCAAGAGAGTGCTTTGGCGGACCTTTATCAGCGCTTGTTGTGTGACTGCCGCATGCCTTGCAAAGCCTGACAACATGCGTTTGAGTGCCGTCCTCTTCGTCCTTGACCTCAACTAATTCAGGATGCAAATGATATTCTATTCCATTGCACCATGTTGAATTGAAAAGGTCACGCACTCGAACTTTGTATGTCTCATAGCGCAGCGCGTCATTCGCCTTCTCAACTAACTCGTGAACCTCGGGGTGCTTTGATGTTGCACCAGGAATCACACGCATGAGCGTGAGAATGCCTAGTTCATCGCGTGCATTCTGCTCCTTCTTAGTGACATGAAATGATGTAGGAAGCCTTTGGAGCACGTACGAGCTATACTCGTCCGTGTCACCCCATCGAGTGCCACATGAACCGCATGCAAAAAGTGGTACTTCTGGCCCAAGCCGTGCATCAAACTTATCGTAGATCTCCTGTCTTTCCTCTGGTGTGACCTTCACAGTTTTAGAGATCTTGTCAGCCACAGCTTCAGCCCACTTATCCCAGATCTCTGCTGGTGCGCTGTCCAACGGTGGATGCTCAGCATCCCAGGTGTGAGCGTTGACCTCATGCAATAAATGGAGCGACGCGTCCACAGAAAGCTCGGGATCACTCGTAATGCGGCTACTTGTCTGAGCACTAGCATCGGACGACACTTGTGCCTGCCTCGTGGCAAACGCACGCTGTCTTTCACTCGTCGCAGCTGTCTCAGTGGAAACAAATGCAGCGTGATTATTTTGCGCCTTCAGTTTTCGGTTCATTTTGACCCTCGACCGGCTCTGCTGGCGCGCTGGCGAGTCCTCGTACCTGGCTTGGCTCTCCAGGCGCGCCGGCGAATCCGTTCGATTCTCGTCGTGCCTGGCCTGGCTCTTCAGCCGTAGCTCAGAGCCCTGCCGCCGCTTATCTCTTTCTTTTCCTTGTGCTTGTTTGATGTCGTTCTGCAGTTCTGCAGCAAAGTCTGCCGCTGGCTGCGATAGCAGCATGAAACCTTCCAACTCCACCGCGAGCTCATGCTGCGTGGATGACCGCGCAAAGTTGTGAAAAGCATCACTGGCATCTTCGTTTTTAAGATCCTTGGACCTCAGCGGCACCGCCCACATTGTTTGCTGGGACACTTGATAGAATAGAAAGTGTCTCAACCCGCACGTTACAATGTTTCCAATGTGTTCGAATGCTTCCATTTGTTGTGGCAGCCGCATGTAACTTGCTGGTTTCATTTCCGGAACCGGAGGCAACCACACTTGGTTAGCAGCTAAGTGCGCATTCGCCTGATCACACGGCACCCACTCCAGCTCGTGTACCTGAAGCGGTCCTACTTTGAAACCGCTGTTGGCGCCTCTCACCACCTCCGCGTGATAAGTCAGCGCCTCGAAATTAACTGCAAGCAAAAGAGTGAGCTTAGTTATGAAACGCAAGCTTGTCAAAGGCGTGCGAGGCTTGGTGGTGAAAGCTTACCGTCCTTAACTTGCAGAACCGAAGTCAACGGGATGTTAGGCCATTGTGCCAGCTTAGATTTCATCTTGATCAGTGCACCAGTTGGTGGTAGAAGGACTTTTCGCAGCGGCTCTTCAACCTCCTGGAGCGAAGAATTTGGCCTGAGCACCGACCTCGGAGTTGGCGTCCCCTCCTCCAGCGTTTGCAGTTTGCCGCTACCAAACATGGCTCTGAAAAGCGGATTGATATTTATGTGATTGGGCATGAGAGCTTCCGCCTCCATCGTAGCTTGTATCTCCGCTGCCCGCTTCTTGGCGTCCTTGTCCTGTCTCGACTTGAAGAGGCGGGCCAGCCGCTCTGAGCTGCTCTCAACAAAAGGTTCATAGTGAATGCCGTCAAATATTATGTGCAACGGAGGCACATCTCCATGCTGAAACTCTTTGCCGTAGACAACTTTCCCAGCGATATTCTTGTTCAAGGGGTCCCCGTGAACAACAACCATAACCTGGAATTTTTTGGAATAGGCTCTCACTTCGTACTCGTTGGCATATCGTGTCTTCAGGCCCTGCTTATTCTTGTTCCTCTTTCTTGATCTTCTTGTACGAAATGGCTGGCAAAATGGTGAATGACGTGGTACATAGGACAGTGAGGACAACTGCTTCAGGTACTCCTCCTCATTAGCGAAGGGGTCCAAATTGTCGCGAGACACAGACTCTGCAGCAAGGACAACTTGAATCATGTCTGGATCCCTTTGGAATTCTGAATGTAGCTGGGCTGCAACCCGCTCACGCAAGAAGAGGATTGCTTTCATGGTTTCCTCGCAGGAGCTCTGAAGGAACTGCTTGTTGCCATGTACACCAGTGCTGTCTTCATGAAATAAACAGCACCGGAAGAAACAATGGCCATCTCCTTCAGTCTTTAGGCGCAGCCTGTTTTCGTCGCAAACATCAACTTCTCCACAGTCACGCGGAGTATCACCTAAGCATTTTTTGGAAAATAGTAATCTACTCAAAATGTGCTTTGAAATGAGCTCAAGATTACTACTCATCAGTCTGTGCGCTATTATCTACAAGATTTGCAGCCAAGGTTCGCAAGAGCTTAATTTGCGCAATTGCCTTATTTTTCTTCATCCGGTCTATCTGCTGGGGAGTCACAGACGGGGACAAGCCGGATCCAACATGGAAGCGCTGCCTATGAGTCCTAATTGGAGAAGAGAGGTTAGAGTTAGGGCTAGGGTTAGTGTTAGCAGGCTTAGGCTTAGGCTTAGGCTTGGGGTTGGGGTTGCGGGTAGGCTTAGGGTGAGGGTTCGTCTTAGGGGAAGGAGTGGAGAGGAGATCAATCTGATGCAGATCCTCTTCATCAAGCTCAAAATCCGAAAATTCAGAAACTACGGTAGGCATTGGAGGGGGAGAAACATCTGGTGGTGTGGTGGCTCCACCAGCAGTCTCTAAAAAATCACCCGCATCCTCTTCGAGGAGGCGCTCCATATCCGTGATGTCCTCATCGACCGACATGTGCCTGCAAAGAAAGAGGAGGGGCTGCAGTTGAGCTCAAAAAAAACGTGAGCCCAAAC
>OJFY01000105.1_pt1 | contig 12271 bp, 5 predicted proteins | sample 1594381 | NCBI WGS metagenome assembly OJFY01 (sample SAMN05416751, study PRJEB24817) | seawater metagenome | isolation source: Sea water | place: Canada:Atlantic | collected 2013-07
GATCTACACGTAAGGAGTCGTCGGCAGCGTCAGATGTGTATAAGAGACAGGTGGGATAGAGTGAACCTCTGGGTTATTACTCACCTTGTTTCTTCATTAGGAGGAGGTCGACGGTGTGGCCCCTCGCTATGTTGGCGAGCTCGATGGTCTGCTCTGGAGCGTGGGTGGTGTTGCCGTTGCTATCAATAACCCTGAGGTCCTCGGGCTTGATGTTGTGGCGTCTGCCCACTTCGTCGCATAACTCGCGCATCGTCAAGTATGAATGCATTTCGAGCTCGCCGCTGGCGTAGTTTCCGCCATGCACTTTGTAGTTGAAGACCACCGGCTCGCGCGTGTGGCCGGGGGGCTTGCGGCTTGTGCTCGCCAAGGAAGATGAAGGTCCGTTCGCCTTGTCAGGCTTCTTCACGCTCACGTAGAGAGTGCTTTCTTTCTCGATCTCAGCGTCCTCGAGCGTTGCCTCGTGCTTCCGAAGTCGACCCTTGTGTATGATCTCGATCATGTCGGCGTTGACTTCGAGTCTCTCCCGCAGACCTTCGGCGACGTCGCCAATGGTCTTGAGCGAGTCCAACGTCATGGCGACTTCCTTTGTGCCCTCATAAAGCTTGCAGAAGAATGTCACGTTCACTCCCTCTTGGCTCATGCTCGACGTGGAAGAGGAGAAGCCCGTCTGCTCGCGTCGAGGCTCGCCCACTTCTAGTATGACACCAAACTTCTCATGAACTTGAAGCGTATCACCTTGATGTAGTATGCATGCATAGGATTTCCTTAAAAGATTACATTTAGCAACCTTGCGAGTTGCATGCGGGCCTGATAAGGAGGCCGCCGGCGTAGCGAGCGTAGGTAGTCGCACACATTGGTTCCCATCGTCGCGCGCTTGCGCACTCAAGGCGGCTGGAGCCTTTGTACCTTAGGCGTTTTTATTTTCTGTCAAGATGATGTCGACGGTGTGACCAACCGCGATGTTGGCGAACTCAATTGTCTGCTCCGGATTTTGGATCTTGCCGTGCATACTCGTAACCGCGAGGTCTCGGGTCCTGAAGCCGTGGCGTCCGCCCACCTCTTCGCACACTTCGTGCATGGTCTTGTACGATTCCATCTGGAGTTGGCCAGTGGGGCAGTCCCTGCCTTGTACTCTGTAGTTAAAGACCACTGGGTCGCGCGTGTGGCCGGGGGGTTTGAGGCTTGGGCTAGCCGCGGAAGAGGAGGCCCCTGCACGAGCGCGTTGCATGTTGCGTCTGTGCGCTTCTCTCCTTGCCGACGCTTCGCCGTCGGACTCGTAGTGATACTCGAGGTTATCAGCCAATGTCACGAAGAGGGTGCAGTCGTTCGTCACCTCAGCGTCTGCCAGCGTCTGGTCGTGCCTACGCATCTGTCCTCTGTGTATGAATTGGATGCAATCGGGATTCGTCTGGATTTCCGTCCCTAGAACGTCGGCGACTTCGCCGATGGTCCTGCGTGGGTCCATCCGTATGGTGTATGACGATGTCCTGAACCCTTGGAGCTTGCAGAAGAACACCAGGACCGTTTGCGTTGGGCTCATGCTTGCCATGAAGGAAAGCCCGTCTACCAGTGACAGGGCCCGCCCGCTCTTAGTATGACATCAGACTTCTCAAGAACTTGAAAGCATGCCTTTGAAGTAGTGTACAGGCCTTTGATCTCCATTTGCATGCTTAGGGTCAAATTCAGCAACAGGACTTTGAGTTGCATGCCGCTGAGGAGGCTCTCCGACGTAGCGAGCATTGGTTGTCGCACACATTAGTTCCCATCGTCGCGCGTCGCCAGACCCATAAGTTCGGTCGATGCGCCTTGTAATGCGGCGACTCGGGTGTCGCCGGAGAGTTCCGGCAGAGCAGCTGCGAAACGCTGTGCGTTTTGTGTCCTTGTGGCGCGCTGCAGCCAGTCGCTCTGGAACTGCTGGACTCGAGCCCCCGCAATTGTCTCCACGGCAGCGCCTGGAGTATTAGCGTTGTCTGTTGCAGAGACGGCCGAGTTCTGCGCGCGAAGCATGGTGCCTGTGGTAACGCTTGAGACATTCGCCTCGGCCGCTTTCGAGAGCCAGCCGGCGTAAGTCTCATCGTTGAGGCGCGCGTAAATTTTCATCGCTGATTCCGAGCGCCACCTAAGCAGCGCTTGAATGATAGCATTGGAGGCTCCAGCCGCCTTGAGTGCGCAAGCGAGATACACGCGAAAGGAGTGCATGGAGTACTTTTTGACCTCCTCTTTCGACATTTGGGTTTGCATGACATCGTGGAACAGCGCGTCCAGCTGGTTGTGTCTCCACGGGCCCCCTTCGAAGTTGACGAACAGTGGCGAGTGCCGTCGAGCATGAGCTGGCAGTGCGCGTGCTAGCTCATATTTTGCTAGCTCTCTTGCTGCATTGATTGGCTCTGTGGGGTGGTACGCCAAGTAGATAGTGCACGCGCCCCAATGTAGGCCGAATTGATCTGCCTTAGAGGGAGGAGCGCGTAGCATCGCATAATCCCCCACTTTGAGAGCAAGCAGCTGCGCCATTGTGAGCGCCTGGTACAGGACTCCTGCTATACTCCACACTAGATTTGCGGCCGTGAGGCTGTCGAGGCCAAATCTCGCTTTCAGGTCGAGGCTCACGTCGGCCTTGCGAAAGCCCGTCTGAGCCATCGTCGCAACCAGGGCCCGCCACGCCGCCCACGGGATGGTGGTCCAATTGACGGGCGCCCTGGAGTGCGCACCTCGAACGCCTATCGTGAGGCCTGTCAGGGAATCCGCAATGAGGCCCACTATGATTTCGCGCGTCAGCGGCTCCTTGCGATCTGGTTGAAGGGCCTCTGGACCATGCAGCAGCATGTAGCTTCGCACAAGCCCGTCGCAGGCCAGCACTGCAGATGATAGCGGTACGAAGTATGGCAGTCCCAGTCGTTTGAGATGGATCCTTCGTATTCCCATTAAGACTTGGAGCGCGCTCGAGGGCTTAGGGGGTGTAGACTTTCCTCTCGCCGAGGGCATTCGTTCGTAGATCCAGAGCAGCGCGCCCGTAACGAAGCTGTTGTAGACCTGAAACAACGCGACGTCTTGGCCAGATGCGGCGCTCATGTTGCTCATCACTTCTGGCCAGCCCATGTAGTGACAGTAGCGAGTCCACCATTTCCAATTCGAGTTCTCTTGCGAGAGCGTAGTTGGAGGAGGAGCGTTGTGTTGAGCTTCGACGTAGCTGACGATCACGTCTCGAAAGCGATCCTCGTTGAAGCCCTCGATTCCTAATGCCGTCGCGTTCGACTGCGCGGTACCCAAAATGGATCGCACCCTGCCGGCGAGCGCGGGCGCTGTGGCTCCTAGCGCTTGCAAGCGGTCCATGTGCTGCATCTCATCCATTGGAGGTGCCAAGTTTCTTTGCACATGTGCTGCAGCGTTGGCTTTAACCCTCGTGTCGCCATGCGTGTCTGGAGCACGATGGGGCCTAGCTGGCATGTTGTGTGCGCTCCTCACAGGCTTGGCAATGGCGACGTTATCCCTTCTAGGCGAAAGCGCGTGGCTCCTACCACTCAGAGGTGGTGGAGCGCGAATTCCTCGTAGCGACACGCCTTTCTGCGCGGGAGGTGGTGCCCTCAGGTGCGCGGAGATTGGCGGAGGGATGAACATGATGCATTCCACGCCGTACTCGAATTGCTCGACGCCTCGGAACAAAGCTCCTCTTTGCTGCGCGCAGCCGTGGATTCTGCTTGAGTCCACGCGTGGCCACGCATTAGCACAAGGCAGCGCCATTAGCAAAATGTCGACTTGCCAGAGGAAGGTCCTGGGGGATCTGCCCCTCTTGCGACGCCCGAGCAGCCATTGCGATGTTATGCAAATGGCCAGGCTTAGCTGAATTATGCCTGCGAGCAGCGAGGTGATTTGCTTTAGGATGCGGTGCACGTATGCATCCCCGCCAGGCAGCGCTTTGTCTAGCGAGCGCGTATTCTTGCGATGGCGCATGCGCTGTAATTCTCCGAGAAGATTGCGTAGCCAAACGAGTGCCTCTTGAAAGGCGGGCTCGCTCTGCGCCACCCAGCGCGGCTTGAAGCCCAGGCGTCGGCACATTGCTTCGGCTTCTTCTTTTCTCCCGCGGCTGCAAGCATCTGCGACGGGGTTGCCATCTCCAAATGCGTGGCAGATGGACCAGATTTTGTGCTTCTTGAAGACGCGGTGTCTCATGGCGCATTCATGCACAATGCGCATGCCTTCTGTGTTAGCTCCCTTGCTTGAAGCCAGCACTGTTGGCGTTGCAAGTGCGTCAACGCCGAACGTGATCCTAGCGGCCGCTAGCAACGGTTCGGCGTTGATGATGGCGCTCATAAACCACGCGGCCATCTCTGCTGTTGGGATTGTGAAGATCTTTGTCTGTTCAGGAGTCAATTGGTAGCTCCAGAGCCTGCCGTACAGGTGCCCGCCAAGCCCTGGCGGGTCCCGATTGGCGATGACGCGACGCGCGTCTGGCATGCAAGCATCTGAGCGGACGACGTATTGGACGTCCCCCGTTGCCATAGCGCCTGCGTCGACAGTCTGAGAGCTGACGAGCGGCGCGCCTGGGCATGTCACTACCCTATGCATCCAGCGCCGCAGGAGGCCGCATTCCGAGGGCTTGAGCTCCACTGGGACTTGCAAATCTGGAACTCCTGTTCCGGCTAGGCGAGTTGCCTTGGCCGCTGCGCCGTTGCTTTGCGAGTTGTGCGGGTAGACCCCGCGTGTGAATGCCGCCCATAAGGGCCTAGTGTAGTAGGCGTGTGTCTGCAGCACGCCCGCCCAATGTTCGAGCAATCCTAGCAATCTCCGATATTCCTCAAGTGAGAGAGTGCCACGAATGGCCTCTAGACCTTTCTCGTAGACGCGTATAGCCTTGTCTTGGGACATCCAGACAATGCCGAGCATGGGGGCGGACGACGCGCCTAAGTAGAACGCGTGCGTGCCCAAGCTTTGCTTGCGCCACGCGCTCAGCACAAAGCGCACGGCCTCATTGCCTATGAGACCGTGGATTGTCTCGAGCAATCTTGAAACCCGCTCCACTGGGCCTAGGATTTGGATGCGCCAATCGTCAGTGTATCCCATCTGCCCGTATGTGCGAGCGTGGGAGCCAAATGCATCATGCTCGATCGCTTGTCGCGCTAGTAGCCATTTCTGCAAGATTGCAGGCTCTTGCTCGAAGCGAGCCGCCTCAAGCTTATCGAAGCGCTCGTAGACCAGCCGAATAATGGCCCCGAGTTCTCGCTGCGCAATGCCACTAGCAGCGACGTTTCCCATCGTCATCACATGCGAGGTGGACGGCTCCAGTTTGACATCAAGCGACGCATCCGTGGTGGTACCCTCTTGGCGACGTAGGGCCAGGACGCCTCGCTTCCACAACTCGGTCTCTCGAGTCCGTGATTGATGGAAGAACTTCCAAAAGTCGATGCCAATCACGAACACGTCCAGCCCTGCTTGTTCAGCGATGTGCGCGAGGATGGCATCGTTTGCCGCTGCATCCGCCACGCTAGGCTTCACTTCTTTCGGCATTGGAGGATCCATCCTAGCATACGACGGGCGCAGCTTGCCCGTGGACGCGTTGCTGGAGAGGATTGGCTCCTGTGTGTCGCGTGTAGCGGCTCCCTCGTGAGGTGCTCCGTCATCAAGGACCACTCGCACCTCATCTCCTCCTTTGGGCACGGTGCCCAAAGCCGCGTTGCTGAAGGGGGCGGTTGGAAGCAAGGGCCTCCCGTCGCCTTCCATCGAGGACGAGTAGAAGCCAATGTCGAAGAACGAGTCGAATTCTGCAACGGCGCGACTCCTCTGAGCATCTGTTCCTTCCATGAGAGAGATGAGGTTGGGTATGATAGCTATGTGTGGGGGCATGTCGTCGTGGTAATACGCGCCGTGCCTCCACATGTATTGGAGCTCCTCATCTTGAAAGCCTTCCAGCGCATTCGCCATGTAGTCTCCATCCGGTGCAGCGAAAGCTGGCTTGTAAGTCACCGTCGAGTCGACGAAAGGCTTGAAGGATCCGGCGCCGCCGCGAAGATCTAGGCTGCATCCTCGTAGGAAGTTCGCTTGCCAAGGCTTCCTGTATGCGCCGACGCTTAGCAATAGCGGCTTTGGGCGAGGACTGGGTATACCGCGTGCCCTGCGTCGCTCCCACGACTCGATCTTGCGCAACCTCATGCGGATAAGCGCTAGCGCTTCGCTGGTGTACAGCTCTTGTTCTGTTTGGGGCAGTGGTCCAACCCATCCTGGTGCTTCATGCTTGGGCGCCACGGTGTGAGGTAGAGCCATGCCGTGAACGAAGGGGCGCAAGTAGTGCGTGTCGTCGCCGATATTAGTCTGCATCATTCGCAGCTTCGGCGGAATGGACCCCTCGTCTATTGGCTTGCACGCAGTGGCGAAGCCCCGAACGAAGTCCTGCAAGTCTTGGTTGCTGGATTCGTACACACTGAGCACGTTCCGAAGCACTTCTACCGCTTTGTTGCATCGATCCAGACGTGCATTGAAAGCGGCCTCATTAGCGCTCGCCGTCGGCGCCTCAAAGACGACATCGGCGACTTTCGAGCCCGAGGATCGTCCTACCTTAAGGCTTGTCCGGAGCGTCTGTTGGTTATGTGGCCCGCCGTAGCTGCGAGTTGGCTCCCCAAAGGAGAGCGCATTCGCCATCGCCATGATTGCGTACCTAGCGAGGGCCTCTGAGAGGCTTTTCGTAGGGACGCCCACGAGAGACTTCCGAGCGGCACCCTCAGGCGGCAGGTAGAGTTCCGCGCCTCCCGAAATGGCGTCGACCACTTGGCGTAGCGACCCCTCGACCGGCGCGAAGACCAGCAGAGAACGCTGGTCCACCTCTCCCACGAAAATTGGCGCCGAGTCCATTCGAAGCGACCTTAGCCAATCTGCACACATGCGCATAGCGCGAGCTCGTGCTTGCGTCGGCGGTAGTGACACGAAGTCTGAAGCCAGCAGGGATGGCGCTGTTGTCCAGCTAGGGAACAACGGCACCATGAATCGCTTTTGCTTGACTGCTGGGTATTCTGTTGATCTTGCAGCGATCGCCACTGGGATGAGGATGCAACGTATTGATCCTTGTGGTGGCGGCGACCGCATTGCGTCTAAGTCCAGGCTAGGCGGTGTGCTAGCACACATCGCCGGTGGCGATTGAAGAATCCTTGGCGTTGGGGCCGAGCTGTTGTCGTTCGCCTTACTCTCTCGCCGCCACCATTCTCTTGCTAAGGAGGCGCACGGCAAGCACCTCCGCACGTGGCCTTCTTCCGTGAGTTGGGTGATCGTGCGCGAGGTTCCTTGAGCGTAAGCGATGCCGTGCTGACACGCGACCAGTACTCCGCCGAACGCGAGGCGGCGTGAGAAGCGTTGTGTTGGCGCACTGTTGGCCGTGAGCACGGCGGTGATGATCGCTCGTGCTATTGTGGAGTTCAAAGCCGTCGGATAGGCCGCGGCCTTTGCGGAACCCCACACCCCCTTGGTTTTGGACCAAGAGTACTTCTTGTGCGACTCGTGGGTGCAGAACAAAGCATCCAGTGGTCGCAGCGCCGCAGCGAGGCCCAGTGTGAAGGACAGTGTCGTCTCTTTCCTGTAAGGCGCTTTGAAAGCGCATTGTGGAAAGGTCGCATGCTGACACGATGCCTGACGCTCCAGCGCCAAGACGTCTGGCATGATCCAAAGTGGAGCATGTTCTTTGTCCTCGAATTGGTTCTGTTTGTTGGCATCGCCTCTGTCTGCTGGATTTTCGATCACGAAGTCCATGCCCAATGCTGAAGCTTCTTGCAGCAATGTGCACAGGCGAGACACGATATCGTTCGCCTCTTGGAGCTCGCGTCTATGCGCCTCTGGGCAATCGTGGGTGCCCATCACTTGGCCATTGCTGCGTCGCCGAATGATCGGCGGACCCCCATCAGCAGAAGATCGTGATCGCACGAACCTCGCATACGAGAATGTGCTGCAAGGCGGCGCTGCAAAGATGACCTTGAACTCTTGAGCGCGAACTCGCTGTTGAAGATGGGAGTATACTGCCGCGTCCAAGAAGTCATGCTGTGCGCATGAGGCGATGTCTAATGCGGTGACCGATAGGTCCCACCTCTGTAACATCGGTATGAGTCCGTCTGGGCGAAGGTAGTCGCCCGAGAAGAGGACGAGTGCACTTGCGTGGGCAGGTGCAGACATTGGCTCGAATTCTGCAGCGAAGCGTGTGAGGCAGGGGACTGGAACGTCTCGGCCGTCCAAGGCCGAATGGCAGGGAGCGCGAGGCGCGAACTCGTGGCCAGGTGGTCGCAAGCGACCACCATCCGCGAAAGCGGAGTCCAAGGTCGAATGGCAAGGAGCGCTGGGCGCAACCTGCCAACCAAGGAGAGGGCCATGAGTCCCTGCCGCAGGCGATGACTCGCGGCTGCGGGGATGCACACGCTAGAGAAGCGCTGCATGGATGCACACGCCGGGAAGGCGCTGCATTAATGGGGAATGGGCATGGTCCCAACACGGGCGATAACTCGCGCCGCTTTAAGGAACATACCTCCCGGCTCGGTGATCGCAAACAATCATCCGATGGTGGAGCTGCGCAGATCGCGCGGTCCATCGAGAGATGTGGCTTGGCCAAATCTCCCGCTGCAGCGCGAGCGAAGGGGCAAGCTTGCATGTGCATCACGCGCGGCGTGTTCATCGCGGTCGAGAACAGTTCCGCCTGCGGCATGGCCGCAGCAACCAAGAGCATGATGTTGGCCATTGGTGCTAGCGCCGGTTGTGTAGCGGCAGCCCCCGTCGCATGGCGTCTCGTTGTCGAATCCGGCGAAGCTGCCTTGGTACGACGCGCGCCTCCAAACAGGGCCGCCGCTGCGAGAGCTGCCTTCGAGGTTTTGGCGCTCGAGCTGGTGTTCGTACGAGATCTCTTGCCCGCCTTGTTCTTGCCCCCTTCAATGCTCCGCCTCTTATTGAGCTTATTGCGAAGGTCATTAGACCCTTTGCCATCGTCAGCGTCGCGAAGCATGTTGGCATTGCCTATCTTGATGCTCGTGAGGTCATCGCTCGGCTGCGGCAAGCGCTCCTCAGATGGCATCAGCGCAGCCGCCTTCGGCAAGAGCTTGAGCTTTTGAGCGCTGGAGATGCCTAGCCGGGTGACGATGAACGCTGGCACGTTGAGGTGCGCAGCGCTAGCCTCAGTCGCTATCTCAGCAGCAACCAATTGAGCCCGCACCTTGTCCAGGTTGTAGCCCACGTTGCGTGTCGGCCCAGCCGAGGACGAGTGTGAAAAGATCACGCATTGCTTGTCCTTAGAGAGTCGCGGGTTGTAGTAGGCATCTGCGGAAGCCGACGTCTTTCGCGACTTCGAAGGGCGCTCGTAGTCGCTGTCGTCACTCTCATCTGAGGGCGTAGCTGTCTGCTTCGCTTTGCCTTTGCCCTTCGATGTGCTCTGCTCGAGGAAGCGATGCGGCGAGTGATCGTAGTAATGATCATGCGAAGTTAAGCGCACCAAGTTGGCGCGGGTCTCGGCGTGCTTGAGAAATTCGAGGTATCGCTGCATACACTCCGACGCGTCCGCCACGAAGAGCGTCGGCGGATCTGCGTTTGGAGCTCCGTAAACGACCCCGTGATATGTTGCTGCGAACTCGTCAAGCAAGCCAGTCCACAGATGCGAGTTAGCCTTTGAGACCATTCTCGTTTGTTCCTTATCGCCTGTGAAGTACTTGTCCATTGTTTGAGTCATCAAAGTCAGAACCTCGTGTACTGAGGACACGTCTCCTGGCTTCGGGGTGGCCGTCACGTCTCTCTCGGAGCTGCTCACTCCAAGGGCCTCAAAGAGCGCCGTGATCGGCGCCCTCAGCAGCCGAATCAGACCTGGCGATTCGAAGAGCTCACTAGTGTCCAAGCCCACTGCCGCGCGTGACCATGCCGGCGCTTGTGTCCTCTTTGCCGGAAGAAGCATCACGTCGACCCAGTCAATCTTGCCCCATTCGCGCGTCAACAGCGCGTCCGATAGCTTTTGCAGCTGTAAGTTGAATTCGGGCAGGCCTAGCGCAAGGAGAGCTACGGACCCGAAGAACGTAGGCAATCCTTTGCGCATCTCGACCAGTCTGGGGTCCATTTTAGCATCGATGAGTTGGGGCACTTTACTGTCATCGAGCAGCATGGCGAGAAGGACGGCCGAAGGGCGACGACTTCGATGCCTAGCTGAGGTTCCTCCTAGCACGAGCGCGATGGCATCCCTGTTGGTGGTCGCCGTTAGCACGTCTGCAGAGAGCGAAGCGTATGGCTCCGTCGCCAGGTGCTCGGCCAAAGCGATCTGGTGAACCCTTTGGTAAGTCGCTCCCCCTCTTGCTGACGTCTTAGAGGTTCCTTGTGATGAGGAACCCCCACCCCCGAAGGAGACCGGCGCCGCTTTGAGTGCTGCTTTGTCGTGTTCTTGCCTTGTGCGCAGCGACTCAATTCTCTCTGGAATCGATCGCGCCTGCATGTCCGGATCTTGAATTAGAGCGATGCGCCTAGCAAGAAGGTTCTCCACCTGCTCAATGGTGTGAAGTGCCAAGCAGCCATTGACTAGCATATTTGGCGGCGCCAGCTCTTTCAGCGCCACTGAAAGCTGCACCCCAAATTGGCCTGGCCTCGTTGTCAGGAGTCCCGCCAGAGATGGCATGATGCTGAGGGAGGTGGCGACGCTTTCGTCGATGAATTTCGACATGCATCCGCCACTTGCGCGTGTCTTCTGCATGTTCACCAGCCAGTGAAATTGTCGCTGTCTGTCAATGTAGCGCGAATGAAACTTTGCCACGTAGACTGGCGGGAAGATAGCTCGGATGTAGTCCGCCATGATGTTGGCAAGGGCCGCGGGCTGCATGACTGACCGCGGAACACCATCTGTGCTCGAATACGCGGTGTTGTCTAACGTATCCAAAAAGACTTCAAAGTTGGAGGGCACGTCTGTGTTGACGTCTTTGCACCGATCCGGTGCAAAGGCTCTGGAACCCACGAAGTATTCCAGCAAAGTAACAGCCGTAAAGCCGCCGTCCTCATCCGTAATGGAGCCACGGCTCCACTGCAGAGCAGTCAGCCAGTTAGGTATCAGGGAAGACATTGAGCCCGAGACCGGCGTCGCGCTCCCCGACGATGTTGGGGGTACCCAAAGAGCCGCAGCGGCACTCGCTGCACCTGAGCCATTAGTCGTCGGTGCCGCGCCCGCTGTCGTGGATCCTGTGCCAGTGCCCGCTGCCGCGCCAGTGCTTGAAGGAGGAGTCCTTGTAACTGGAGTTGGAAGTGGAACCAAATCCGAGTAGAACACTGTACGCTCCGTCACCGTCAGCCTGTTTTTAAATGACGACGCGCGCTGGAACCACTCGAAGGGCGTGTATTCGTCAGCAATCTCTTCGTCGAAGAACAGGTCCATAGCAGCATGCCAAACCTGCGTGAACTTCGACGCCGAGATGACATTATCACACCAGGTTGGTTCGGTCACGTCCCCATCCGGGTGAGGCTCCATCTCCAAGAAACCGGCGAAAAGGAACATTGCGGAGTCTAGAGGCATGTAGGTATTGCCGTTCGACTCCACGAAGGTCCTCGCCAACACGGGGCAATGACTCTTGATCAAATTCAACTCGTCCGCATCTTCGAAGTACATACAGCAGCCGGGAGCCGGCGATGGCGCTGACAGAGGGACGTACTTCATTGTCACGTATCCCAAGCAAAGCCTCTCGCTTGCGTACTAGTTCACGCGAGGGGAAGCAGAACGCTAGAGGTCGTACGTGCGCGACGAATGACGTTCTGAATTCGAATGGATTCCACCCAAGATCACGGAACTGCACACTTACACTCTAAACTTGCAAACTTGCGAGTGTCAGTGCATTTCGGCGTGATCCTGTAACTAGGAACGTATGCATGCTTCCCGCATGCAAAAACCTCTAGCTCTAGCTGCTTTCCCTCATCTGGTCGCTCTGCTGAGATACACTCAAATATACGAGGCATAAAACGTCGTATCTCAGCTGTCCGCTAAGCGATTGGGCTAAGCATCTAAAAGGATAGGGCTTTATAACAATTCTTGCACAAAAAGAGAGAGCGCAGCCAAAGGCTGGCCTGTCCAGCTACGTATGCGCTCTCCTACACCAAACCAGCAGGTCACTGTGGGTTCCTCCCCTTACGTACCCCTACGTATACTTATACATACAATATCTGCTAAGCAGTACATGGTGGTAGCAATCACATACAATATCTGCTAAGCAGTACATGGTGGTAGCAATTGGGGATGGTGGTGGGTCCCAAGCAAAGCCTCTCGCTTGCGTACTAGTTCACGCGAGGGGAAGCAGAACGC
>OJFY01000106.1_pt1 | contig 12191 bp, 7 predicted proteins | sample 1594381 | NCBI WGS metagenome assembly OJFY01 (sample SAMN05416751, study PRJEB24817) | seawater metagenome | isolation source: Sea water | place: Canada:Atlantic | collected 2013-07
CTACACGTAAGGAGTCGTCGGCAGCGTCAGATGTGTATAAGAGACAGGAAATGGCATTCCTTAGTAAGGCGCTTTTAATTGCGGTTCTTTTAATTTTCTTAATTCTGGTTGCACAATTCAATTCTGCAACAACCCCTATTATCATTTCTATATCTGTATTTCTTAGTTTGATTGGGGTGTTGTTTGGCCTCTTATTGTTTAGGATGGATTTTGTAGTTCTAATGACTATGATTGGGGTTATTTCACTCGCTGGGATTGTCGTTAACAATGCTATTGTTTTGATTGATTACATTGATCTTACTATTGTTCGAAAACGTCGCGAATTAGGTCTTGAGGAAAGCGAAAAATTAACCACTAACTTACTTGTTGAGTGTGTGATTGAAGGTGGTAAAACGCGCTTAAGACCTGTTATATTAACAGCAATCACAACTATCTTAGGGCTGCTACCTTTGGCACTTGGAATAAATATTAATTTCAGAACACTGATTACCGAGCTAAATCCTAACTTTTACATAGGGGGAGAAAATGTCGCGTTTTGGGGCCCAATGGGTTGGGCTATTGTCTTTGGACTCACATTCGCCACCTTTTTAACACTGGTGGTTGTTCCTATCTTGTTTTACTTAATCAACAAATTGAAAACAAAAAAGGTCAAAGTCACTTCCTAAGGCTATTGGTTTTAATTTTTTAAATGTTAAATTTGCTCAACTAATTTAGTCATATGTACAGAAGTCATCATTGCGGGCAATTAAGAGCCTCAAATATTAACGAAGAAGTGACACTTTCAGGGTGGGTACAAAAATCTCGTGACAAAGGATTTGTTATCTGGGTCGATTTAAGAGATCGGTATGGAATTACACAACTTATCTTTGATGCAGAGCGCACGCCGGAAGCAATGGTAAACATGGCTAAAAGCTTAGGGCGTGAATTTGTTATTCAAGTAACGGGTACCGTCATTGAGCGTACTTCAAAAAATCCTAACTTAGAAACTGGAGACATCGAAATTCTTGTCTCTAAACTAACGGTTTTAAATGAAGCTAAGGTGCCGCCTTTTACTATAGAAGACCAAACCGATGGAGGTGAAGAACTTCGTATGAAGTACCGCTATTTAGATATTCGACGAAACCCCGTTAAAAACAATTTGATTTTTAGACATAAAGTGACGCAGGAAGTTCGCTCGTATCTGTCTTCTCAAGAATTTATAGAAGTTGAAACACCTTACTTGATAAAATCAACTCCAGAAGGGGCTCGTGATTTTGTGGTGCCAAGCCGAATGAATGAAGGTCAGTTTTATGCCCTTCCTCAATCGCCTCAAACCTTTAAACAATTATTAATGGTTGGCGGCATGGATAAATACTTTCAGATTGTAAAGTGTTTTAGAGATGAAGATTTAAGAGCCGATCGACAGCCTGAATTTACTCAGATTGATTGTGAAATGGCCTTTGTAAATCAAGAAGATATACTAAACATTTTTGAAGGCTTAACTAGGCATCTTATTAAGTCTATTCATGGAAAAGACATTAGCTCTTTCCCTAGAATAACCTATGATGATGCATTACAAACCTACGGAAACGACAAGCCAGACATTCGATTTGGAATGAAGTTTGGAGAACTAAATGCCGTAGCTCAACATAAAGATTTTGGGGTTTTCAATTCTGCTGAATTAGTGGTTGGTATTGCAGTTCCTGGTGGAAATAGCTTTACTCGAAAAGAAATTGATGGCATCATCAATTGGCTCAAACGGCCTCAAGTTGGTGCTTTAGGAATGATATACTCACGTTGTAATGACGACGGCACCTACAAGTCTTCGGTAGATAAGTTTTATGATCAAGAAGACTTGGCGCAGTGGGCTCAGGTAACTGGAGCGCAAGCCGGTGACTTAGTTTGTGTGCTTTCTGGCCCTACCGATAAAGTAAGAACACAATTAAGCGCCTTACGTATGGAACTCGCTGAACGCTTAGGTCTTCGAAATCCTAAGGAGTTTGCACCGCTTTGGGTTACAGACTTTCCATTACTTGAATGGGATGAAGACAGCAAGCGCTTCCATGCAATGCACCATCCATTTACAGCCCCAAAACCCGATCAAATTAAATTACTAGATAGCGATCCAGGTGCTGTAAAAGCAAACGCCTATGACTTGGTTTTGAATGGAAATGAAATTGGAGGGGGATCTATTCGTATCCACGACAAGGGAACCCAAGAATTGATGTTTAACCATCTTGGCTTTACGCCTGAAGAAGCAAAAGAGCAGTTTGGATTTTTAATGAATGCCTTTGAATACGGTGCGCCACCGCACGGAGGTTTGGCCTTTGGCCTGGACCGTTTAGTGGCAATTCTAGGTGGACAAGAAACTATTAGAGATTTCATCGCATTTCCAAAAAACAACTCTGGACGCGATGTGATGATTGATGCACCATCAGCAATTGATGCAACACAATTAAATGAGTTACGCCTAAAAGTAGACCTAAAATAAATTTATTCTCAAAAATGAAATACTTGATTTGGTCCTTATTTATTATGACAATGGTCAGTATGTTAATTGGACTTACTGTTGAATTACCTTACTCAAACAAATTAATTGGATTTGGAGTGATTGGATTATGTGCAGTTGTCTTTCCATTATTTTCGTACTACCGCTGGAAAGATAAAAAGATGGCAGATTATATGCTAACTCCAGAAAATTTAGAAAAAATGCGTGAATTTAATGACTCTAAGAAAACGTAAGTTAGTTCAATTTTCGTTTTTCACTAAAAAAACGCTTTAGTAGCTGAGAGGCTTCATCTGCTAAAACCCCCCCACGTATCATTGTTTTAGGGTGCAACTTGGTTCCCATTACCCCACAGCCTCTTTGCTCATCTTTGGCCCCGTAGATAATGGTTGCTATTTGACTCCAAAACAGTGCACCAGCACACATTTGGCAAGGTTCAAGTGTCACATACAAAGTACATTTATGTAAATACTTCCCTCCTAAAAAGTTTGCGGCAGCAGTAATGGCTTGCATTTCTGCATGGGCCGTGACATCTGTAAGAAGCTCGGTAAGATTATGAGCTCTTGCAATAATTCTATTATCAACAACAATCACAGCACCTACAGGAACTTCCCCTTTATCAAAAGCAACCTCAGCTTCCTGAAGGGCCTTTCTCATAAAATAATCATCATCAAAAATAGCGTCCATAAGTCAAAAATACGATTTCAATCTTGTACTTTTGTTATGGAATGAAAAATTTACTCGAACATATAAACTCCACAGAAGATTTACGTCAGCTTTCCGCCGAGGAATTGCCTCTATTAGCAAAAAACCTGAGGCAATTTATCATTGAAGTGGTAGCGAGCAAGGAAGGCCACTTAGGAGCCAGTCTTGGAGTGGTCGAGCTTACCATCGCTTTGCACTATGTCTATGACACTCCTAAAGATTTATTAGTTTGGGATGTAGGCCATCAAGCCTATGGGCATAAAATTTTAACCGGACGAAAATCTGAGTTCCACACAAACCGACAATTTAAAGGCTTGAGTGGATTTCCAAAAAGGGACGAAAGCGAATACGATACTTTTGGGACTGGGCACTCTTCAACCTCCATTTCTGCAGCCTTAGGAATGGCGATCGCTTCCCAGTTAAAGGGAGAAAACAAACAGCACATCGCCGTTATTGGCGATGCGTCTATAGCTAGTGGAATGGCATTTGAAGGACTTAACCATGCCGGTGTAACCTCAGCGAATCTATTAGTTGTTTTAAATGATAATGCGATTGGGATTGACCCAAGTGTAGGGGCGTTAAAGCAGTATCTAACCAATGTAAAAAAAGGCACTCAAAAACAAGATAATATATTTGAAGCCCTCAATTTTGAATATTCCGGACCCGTTGACGGACATGATCTTAAAGCGCTTGTTTCTGAATTAAAACGACTGAAGTCGATTGATGGTCCTAAGTTTCTTCATGTTATCACCACCAAAGGCAAAGGATTAAGGCAGGCTGAAAAAGATCAAGTTAAATACCATGCGCCCGGAAAATTTGATGCTGAAACAGGTGATATATTTACTAAAAACAATGAGAATCTTCCTCCTAAATACCAAGACGTTTTTGGATTAACACTCGTAGAATTGGCAATGTCTAATAAGGCGATTGTAGGCATCACACCGGCAATGCCTACTGGCAGTTCTCTCAAATATATGATGGATGCAATTCCCGAACGAGCATTTGATGTAGGTATTGCAGAGCAACATGCCGTGACCATGGCTGCGGGGATGGCAACTCAAGGGCTTATCCCTTTTTGCAATATCTACTCTACTTTTTTACAACGCGCTTATGATCAAATAATTCACGACGTTGCCTTGCAAAATTTACCTGTTATTTTCTGTATCGATCGCGCTGGATTGGTAGGGGAAGATGGCGCTACACATCATGGAGTTTTTGATTTAGCATACCTAAGGTGTGTTCCAAACCTCATTATCTTTGCGCCTCGAAATGAGATAGAGTTAAGAAATATTATGTACACCGCACAGATAGGATTAGAGCATCCGATCGCTATTAGATACCCAAGAGGCAGAGGCGTCACACCTTGTTGGAAATCGCCGTTTGAAGCTATTGAAATTGGAACCGGAGTTCAATTAGAGCAAGGAGAGGGTCTCGCTGTTTTAAGCATAGGGGCCATTTCTAATACGGTAACAGAAGCCATCCGTGGACTCAATTGTGGACACTACGATATGCGTTTTATAAAACCTTTAGATGAATCATTATTGCATACTATTTTTAAAACCCATTCAACACTCATAACGATTGAAGATGGGGTTGAAAATGGAGGATTTGGAAGTGCGATTTTAGAGTTTGCCGCTACTAACAACTACAAAAATGATGTGATTGTCAAAGGAATACCTGATGAGTTTATTGAGCACGGAGACATTGACACGCTTAAGCATCACCTAGGGATTTGCGTTTCTGAGCTTCACATATTAATTAAGAGTCTAAAAAGCTAGGCCTTTGATTTTCTTATAGGTTAACACCGCTTTTTTATCAGAGAACAAAGAAACAAAATAGCAAACGTTCATCACCCTAGTGTAAAGGCTGTCGTTAAGAATATCTACCTCTTTTGGTAAAAGCCTTAGAAGGAGTTTATCATAACTAGAGGGGGTATTGTTGAAGTTGTTGTTAACTGATAAAATAAACCTACCTAAGAGTTCATTTAAAATTTCAAAGCCAGAAATCTCTTTATCTATAACCTCATCAGCGTTGTATATTTTTTCAATACTAAGTTTAATAATGTCATTAATCTGTGCTTGGTATTTACTTTTATCAAGAATTGAAACATGAAATTCTCCTTCTAGAATTTCTTTTTCATTAGCCATAAATAAAGAAACAGCATCCTCTATCAAGGTGCTAATTGCCAAGGCTCTTAAATAACTCACACGTTCTTTTGTGGAAGACAGTGTGTTGTACTTTTCGGTATTAATGGTGTGTCTTACTAAGTTTATTAAATACTCTAATGCATAGTCTTCTTCAATAAGTCCTAGATTAATTCCATCTTCAAAATCAATGATTGTATAACAAATATCGTCAGCTGCTTCTACTAGGAATGCTAATGGGTGTCTTGAGTACTGAATATTTTGGTCATGCTGTTTTTTCATTCCTAATTCGGAAGCAACGTCAAGGAAGCCACTTTTTTCGGTTTGAAAAAAACCATATTTCTTAGAGGCTATATTAGAATTTGGTTTAACAGGAAGTGATTCTTTAGGGTATTTAGTGAAAGCACCTAGGGTGGCATAGCTTAACCTTAAGCCGCCTTTTGAACCCAGCTTATCTTGAGTCAAAACTTTAAAGCCATTGGCATTCCCCTCAAAGTCGCACAAATCTTGGTACTCTTTAGGAGTCATCTGCTCTTTAAACTGTTGACCCGCTCCAGTTTTAAAAAAGTGACCTATTGCTTTTTCTCCAGAATGTCCGAAAGGGGGGTTCCCTATGTCATGGGCAAGCGCAGCTGCCGCAACAATAGCGCCAAAATCATTGGACTTATAACCATGAACTTCTTTTAAGTAGGGGTGTTTTTCTAAGACCTTAACACCTACCCTTCTTCCTAATGAACGAGCTACCACACTCACTTCTAGACTATGTGTTAGTCGGGTATGCACAAAATCTGTCGATGACAGCGGCACCACCTGTGTTTTGTCTTGAAGACTTCGAAACTCGGGTGAAAAAATAATGCGGTCGTAATCAACATCAAATCCTAAACGGGTTTCGTCCTGTTCATTTCTAAGCCGTTTATTCGTGTCGCCATGGCGTTTTAAGGAGAGTAATTGTTCCCAATTCATAGTATCTGATATTAACCTGCAAGATAATCATTTCAATGTTAATTAAATGTATCTAAAATTCATGATTATGCAGAGAATGCTAACGTTTTGTTAATGGTTTTGTAAAAGTGATGTAACCTCAATAAAGACCTTAAGCTGTTAATTTGTGCTAACAATAATTAACTAAAATATTAATAATGAAAACTAAAATTTTATCTACTGCACTAATTTTATGTGCAATATCCTTCGTTCAATCTCAAGAAATAAATGCTCCAAAATTTGGAAAAGGACTCTTTAACCTTGTAGGTCAGGACAGTACTTGGACCATGAAAGTGGGTTTAAGAGCACAACTCCTTGGTAGTTCAAGTTGGGAAGAAAACAATGGGAATGAAACAAGTTTTCTAACAAGAAGAGCGCGTTTGAAATTTGATGGTTACGCCTATTCTCCTAAATTGAAATACAAAGTTGAATTGGGACTCTCTAATAGAGATCTTTCAGGAGCTTCACAATACACAAGTAACGCTCCTAGATATATTTTAGACGCCGTTCTTCAGTGGAATTTTTATCAAAATTTCGAACTTTGGTTTGGTCAAACAAAACTACCTGGAAACAGAGAGCGTGTAATTTCTTCTGGAAATTTGCAACAAGTAGACCGTTCGTTATTAAACAGTCGTTTTACAATCGATCGTGATTTTGGATTTCAACTTAGACACCATTTTAACTTAACTGAGACCTTTATTGTCAAAGAAATTTTTTCTTTAGCACAAGGAGAGGGTAGGAATATCACAACAGGAAACTTAGGCGGGCATCAGTATACAGGTCGGATAGAGCTCCTTCCCTTTGGAGATTTTGCAAGTAAAGGAGATTATAAGGGGAGTGATTTGAAACGAGAGAAAAAGCCAAAATTAGCAATCGGTCTTAGTTATGACTATAATAATAATGCCGTTAAAACCCGAAGTAACCAAGGGTCATACATGACAATTGATGGTGCTGACGATGCTTATTTCGAAACCAATATAAATACCGTTTTTTTAGACGCTATGTTTAAATATAATGGCGTTTCGTTAATGGCTGAATATTCTGACAGAACTGCTTCTGATGCGTTTGCAAAAAATAGCGATGGCTCTTTAACTGGCGATGAGGTTCAAGTAGGAAAAGGGCTGAATTTACAAATGGGGTATCTTTTTAATAATGACATCGAGCTTTCTGGAAGGTATACGCACATTGAACTAGATAAGAACATAACAGGGAAAAACCCTGAGAGTCAATACACCCTAGGACTTTCAAAGTATATCGTTGGACATAAGCTAAAAGTTCAAACTGACATTAGTCACTTAGAAATTGAAGGAAGTAACAACAAATTAATGTATCGCCTTCAAGTAGATTTTCATTTTTAAAACATAACAGTACCTTAACCTTACAAACAGAAAATCTTAAGAGATTTGCTTAATAACACAAACTGAATTATGGAAAATATTTATTTATATATGATTGTTGCTTTAGCCTTCTTGGCTATCGCTGACTTAGTTGTAGGGATTAGTAATGATGCGGTGAATTTTTTAAATTCTGCCATTGGTTCTAAAGCGATTTCTTTTAGAACAATTATGATTGTCGCAAGTGTAGGAGTTGCTATTGGGGCGATTTTTTCCAGTGGGATGATGGAAGTAGCTCGAAAGGGAATTTTTAACCCTGGAGAATTTATGTTTAGTGAGATCATGATTATTTTCATGGCCGTAATGATTACTGACATTTTACTTCTAGACATCTTTAACTCCCTAGGGATGCCTACCTCAACAACCGTTTCTATTGTGTTTGAACTCTTGGGGGCAGCAGTGGCAATGGCCTTGATTAAAATTGCTGCAAATGGAGGAGATTTTAGTGAAGTTGTTAATTATATTAATACGTCCAAAGCCTCTCAAATTATTTTTGGAATTCTGCTTTCGGTCGTAGTCGCCTTTTCGATAGGGGCAATTGTACAGTGGGTGTCTAGGCTCTTACTTTCATATAACTTTCAAAAAAAAGCAAATTGGGTAGGCGCGTTATTTAGTGGAGTTGCATTGACGGCTATCACCTACTTTATCTTTATGAAAGGTTTAAAAGGAACCTCTTACGCTAAGCAATCTTTTGATATTCTTGGAGGAGGAACCATGAAAGATTTCTTAGAAAACCAAGTATTTTATATTGTAGTAGTCAGTTCAATACTGTGGTCATTATTATCCTACGTGCTAATTGTTTTTGCAAAAACAAACATCTATAAACTAATTATTATAGTAGGAACTTTTGCCTTGGCACTGGCCTTTGCTGGTAATGATTTAGTTAATTTTATAGGAGTACCAGTAGCAGCATTTAATGCCTACACAGAATGGTCCGCCTCTGGACTTTCTGCAATGGAATTTCCAATGGACGTATTAGCCTCTAAAGTTCCAACAAATAACTGGTTATTATTTGGAGCAGGAATGGTCATGGTTGCGACTTTATGGTTTTCAACAAAAGCCAAGAACGTGGTTAAAACCTCTTTGGATCTTTCAAGTCAAGGGGATACAAAAGAACGCTTTCAGCCAAATTTCTTATCACGTGGATTTGTGCGATTTGCAATGGGGGCTTCAAAAGTAAGTTCATTTATATTACCAACTTCATGGCAAGATAAAATTGAACAACAATTTGAACAGCCAGTTATAAAACTAACAAATAACAAAGTTCATGAGTTACCTGCTTTTGACTTGGTCAGAGCAGCTGTAAACCTTATGGTAGCTGCGGTTTTAATATCAGTTGCAACCTCCTACAAACTACCTCTGTCAACCACCTATGTCACGTTCATGGTGGCGATGGGAACTTCGTTAGCAGACAGGGCTTGGGGGGCAGAAAGTGCCGTATACCGTGTTGCGGGAGTTATTAATGTTATTGGTGGGTGGTTCCTAACAGCACTTAGTGCTTTTAGTGCTGCTGCTTTAGTTGCCTATTTATTAAACCTCAACGTAGAGGTTATGTTTCCAATCCTACTTTTAGCTGCAATCATTTTGCTTATTAGAAGTTCAATTGTTCACAGTAAAAAAACCAAAGAGATGGCGTCAGAGGACCGCTTGACAAAAACAGAAAGTAGTTCTGTTCAAGGCGTTATTACTGAAAGTGCTGCAAATATTGCAAACGTGCTTAAGCGAGGTAAAAAAATCTATGCTTCTGCTTTTACTGGGCTTTCACAACAAGATTTAGAGGCACTTAAGAAGAATAAAAAACAAATCGTTAAACTTTCTGATGAAGTAGATGAGTTAAGAGATAATATATTTTACTTTATAAAAAACTTAGATGAATCTAGTATTGGCGCAAGTAATTTCTACATACTTGTTTTAGGCTATCTACAAGACATGACGCAGTCACTTACATACATAACTAAAGTAAGTCATAAGCACGTTAACAATAATCACAAAAAACTAAAGTTCAATCAAATTAAAGAGCTTAGTCAAATAAATGATTCAATAGAGACGTTATTTTCAGAAGCCATAGAAATGTTTAAATCTGAATCTTTTGAAAAGATAGATGCTATTATTAAGCAAAAGAATGATATTGCCGCCATCCTTAAGTCTAATATAGAGATGCAAATTAATCGAACGCGTACTGAAGAATCTAGTCCAAAGAATACAACGCTTTACTTTAGTTTGTTGCTAGAGACTAAAGATTTATTAAATGCTACAACAAGTTTGTTAGAGGAATATCACACGGCCTACGATAGCAGTGTAAAGCCTGCTACAATAAGTGACGGTGATTAAAAAAGTATTCTCGGACTTTAATGCATAAAAAAGCACCTAACTTAAATTAGGTGCTTTTTTGTTATTGAATGGTTTGAATCAAGAACCGCACATTAGACAGTCGTCTCCTTCTGCTTCTTTTGCTTGTTGAACCAAAGCCTTCATTTCTTCTGCACTCATAGGCTCTACGTCTACAGCAGTTTCTTGAGAAAATGTAGCAGCTGTGTTAGCCGCTTTTTCTTGTTGCTTTTCGAGAACAGCAGTATCTGTTTCAACAGCAGCTACTTCTACTGATGCAGGTTCGGGTGCTTCCTTCTTCTTGTTGTCTAAAGTGAATTTAATCGCATCAACAGCACTTTTTGTTCTTAGGTAGTACATCCCTGTTTTTAATCCACTCTTCCATGCATAGAAATGCATAGACGTTAATTTAGCCATAGTTGCACCTTCCATGAATAAGTTTAGAGATTGTGACTGATCTATGAAATAACCTCGCTGACGCGACATGTCTATGATATCTTTCATGCTTAATTCCCAAACTGTTTTATACAATTCTTTAATGTCTTGAGGAATGGCATCTACATGTTGAATAGACCCATTCGCACGCATGATATCTTGCTTCAAGCCTTCATTCCATAGTCCTAGCTCAACAAGATCTTCTAATAAGTGCTTATTAACAACAATGAACTCCCCTGACAATACACGACGGGTATAGATGTTTGAGGTATAAGGCTCAAAACACTCATTATTCCCAAGAATTTGAGAAGTACTTGCCGTAGGCATTGGTGCTACTAAAAGTGAATTTCTCACACCATTCTTAAGGACTTCTTTACGCAGCTGTCCCCAATCCCAAAGACCACTTAACTCTTCATCTTTAAGCCCCCATAAATTGTGTTGGAATTTCCCTTCACTTATTGGAGACCCTTCGTAGCTTTGGTATGGGCCGTCTTCAGTTGCTTCCTCCATAGAAGAGGTTACAGCTGCAAAATAAATAGTTTCAAAGATATCCTGATTCAATTGCTTTGCTTCGTCACTAGTAAAAGGAAGTCTTAATGCAATAAATGCATCGGCTAAACCTTGGACTCCTATACCGATTGGACGGTGTCTCATGTTGGAGTTTTCAGCCTCAATTACTGGGTAGTAATTTCGATCGATCACTTTATTTAGATTTCGAGTCACCCGTTTTGTGATTTTATATAACTCCTGATGATCAAATGCACCATCTTTAATAAACATTGGAAGTGCAATAGATGCTAAATTACAAACAGCGACTTCATCAGGTGATGTGAACTCAATGATTTCTGTACATAAATTAGACGAACGAATGGTTCCTAAGTTTTGCTGATTAGATTTACGGTTTGCTGCATCTTTATAGAGCATATATGGAGTTCCGGTCTCAATTTGAGACTCCGTTATTTTTTCCCATAACTCTCTTGCTTTGATGGTTTTTCTTCCTTTCCCTCTTCCTTCATAATCTAGGTACAAGGCTTCAAACTCTTCACTGTGGGTGTCTGGTAAACCAGGGCACTCATTTGGACACATTAGGGTCCATTCAGCATCTTCCTGAACTCGTTTCATAAACAAATCTGGAATCCACATGGCATAAAATAAATCCCGTGCACGCATTTCTTCTTTTCCGTGATTTTTCTTTAAGTCAAGAAAATCAAAGATATCAGCATGCCATGGCTCTAAATAAATCGCAAAGCTCCCTTTACGCTTTCCCCCACCTTGGTCGACATAACGAGCCGTGTCATTAAATACACGAAGCATAGGAACAATCCCGTTACTAGTACCGTTAGTTCCTGCAATATAGCTTCCTGTAGCTCTAATATTATGCATTGCTAATCCAATTCCTCCAGCGGATTGAGATATTTTAGCCGTTTGTTTCAAAGTGTCATAGATGCCATCAATACTGTCATCTTTTGCAGTCAATAAAAAGCAAGACGACATTTGAGGTTTTGGTGTACCAGCGTTAAATAACGTTGGCGTTGCATGCGTAAAATACTTTTTAGACATGAGTTCGTAAGTCTCAATAGCTGAGTCTAAATCATTTAAATGAATTCCAATAGAGACGCGCATTAACATATGCTGTGGACGTTCTGCGATCTGTCTCTTATACACACTCCGAGCCCACGAGACAAGAGGCAATCTCGTATGCCGTCTTCTGCTTGAAAA
>OJFY01000127.1_pt1 | contig 11026 bp, 8 predicted proteins | sample 1594381 | NCBI WGS metagenome assembly OJFY01 (sample SAMN05416751, study PRJEB24817) | seawater metagenome | isolation source: Sea water | place: Canada:Atlantic | collected 2013-07
CAGCCAATAAATGCTTCTTGTGGTATTTCAACTTTTCCAAACTGTTTTCCTCTAGCTTTTCCTTTTTTCTGCTTATCTAATAGTTTTCTTTTTCTGTCTCTAGCACCACCACCATGAATTTTTGTTAAAACATCTTTTTTAAAACCCTTAATAGTTTCCCTTGCTATAATCTTTCCTCCAATTGCTGCCTGAACTGGAATCATAAAATTGTGTCGTGGAATTAAATCTCTTAATTTTTCACAAACTTCTCTTCCAACTGTTTGAGCAAAATCTTTATGAACCATCATTGATAGAGCATCTACTGGCTCAGCATTAACAAGTATTCCTAATTTTACTAAATCTCCCTCTCTATGGCCTATGATCTCATAATCAAAACTTGCATAACCACTAGTCATTGATTTAAGTCTATCATTAAAATCAAAAACAACTTCGTTTAGAGGAATTTCATAATTTAAAACTGCTCTATTACCTGAATAACTTAAGTTTGTTTGTACTCCTCTTTTATCCTGACAAACCTTTATAATTGCTCCTAGATATTGATCTGGTGTAATAATTGTTGCTTTAATCCAAGGCTCTTCAATAAATTTGATTAGAGTAGGTTCTGGTAAACTTGAAGGATTTTGTAACTCTATTATTTCCCCTTTGTTCATATGAACTTTATAAACTACTCCAGGTGTTGTAGTTAATAAATTTATATCAAATTCTCTTTCTAATCTTTCGGTTATAATTTCTAAATGCAAGAGACCTAAAAAACCACATCTAAAGCCAAGACCTAAAGCAGATGAAGATTCTGCCTCATATGAAAAACTAGCATCATTTAATTGAAGCTTACCTAAACCATCTTTTAATTTTTGGTATTCAGAGCTATCTACAGGAAACAATCCACAAAATACAACTGGCTTACTTGGTTTAAATCCTGGAAGCGCCTCTTGAGGTGGTTTGGTTGCATCACAAATAGTATCTCCAACTTTTGTTTCTGATAAAATTTTTATTCCAGTCGTTATAAAGCCAATTTCTCCTGCATTTAATTCATTAACATCAGTTGCTTTTGGGGTAAACACACCTACTTTTTCAATTATATATTCTTGATTAGTAGACATCATTTTGATCTTCATATTTTTAGAAATTTTTCCATTAATAACTCTAACTAAAATAACCACCCCTAAATAAGTGTCATACCAACTATCAACTAATAAGCATTTTAAATCAGCATCTTTTTCTCCTTCTGGAGCTGGTAGTGACACAATAATTTGTTCTAGAATATCTTCTATGCCCTCACCTGTTTTTCCAGAACAAGGTATGGCATTTTCAGTATCAATACCAATAACTTCTTCTATTTCTTGTTTTGTTTTTTCTAAATCTGATGCTGGTAAATCAACTTTATTTAGTACAGGTACTATCTCATGTTTGGTGTCTAAAGCTTGATAAACATTAGCCAATGTTTGAGCCTCCACTCCTTGAGTGCTATCAACAATTAAAATAGATCCTTCACATGCATACAGAGATCTACTAACTTCATAGCTAAAATCTACGTGTCCTGGAGTATCAATAATATTTAGAATGTACTCTTTGCCATCTTTTGCTTTATAATTAAGTTTAACAGTTTGAGCTTTAATAGTTATTCCTCTTTCTCTCTCAATATCCATTGAGTCTAGAACTTGTGCCTTCATTTCTCTTTCGGTAAGACCACCACATCTATGAATTATCCTATCTGCGATTGTTGATTTACCGTGATCAATATGCGCAATGATTGCAAAGTTTCTGATGTGATCAATTTTTGTCATGATTATGATCTAATCTTAGCACCAGTTTTAGATTCAACAGCAGAAATAATAAGTTGATTAATTTTGTTTAAATCATCTTCAGTCAATGTTTTCTCTAAAGATTGAATAATTACATTTAATGCAATTGATTTTTTACCTTCAGGAATATTGGTTCCTTCATAAACATCAAATACTTTGACAGATTTTATTAATTCTTTGTCTACATTAGAGATCGTTTCGATTAATTCTTGAACTTTAAAATTTTTATCTAAAACAAAAGCAAAATCTCTTTCTGATTTTTGAAAATCTGAATATTTATACTGAGTTTTTTGATCTTTTAATGATTTTTTTGGCTGTTTTAAATTATCTAAAAATATTTCAAACCCTACTAATGCTTCAACTTTAATATCTAATTTTTTTAATATACCTGGGTGAATATCACCAAAAAAAGCAACTACTTTTTCTTTACCTTTGTTAAGAAATATTCTTCCTGATTTTCCAGGGTGATAATAGCTTGGTGTTTCATCATCAATATAAAGCTTGTCTTTATTGTAACCTGCTTCAACTAAACTTTTGATGACATCACTTTTAACATCAAACACATCTACTAATCTTTCTTTTTCCAACCAGCTCTGCCTAGCCAATTTTCCCGATCTTAATCCAGTAGCTACAGTTTGTTGATCTCCTGGCTCAGATCCTAAAAAAGTTGGGCCTATTTCAAAAAATGATAAATCTTTAAATCCTCTTCCTAAATTCTTATTCAAATGGATAATCAAATTAGAAAAAATTGAACTTCGCAAAACGTTCAAATCAGAACTTATAGGATTAATTATTTTAATTTCTTTATTGTCTTCAATAAACAATTGATTAATTTTACTATCAGTAAAAGACCATGTAATAGCCTCAAAATAGCCCTTAGAAGCAATAGATCTTTGTAAAAAATGAAATAACTTTTGTTTTAAATTTAATGTTTGTTTTTTTCTAACTTTTTCAGGTTCAATAATTTTAATTTGATCATAACCCTTAATTCTTACAAGTTCTTCTACCACATCAACTTCTTGTGAAATATCTGGTCTCCAAGATGGTATAACGATATCAAGTAATCCTTTGTTTTCTTTTATTTCAAATCCTAGATTATCTAAGATTGTAATCATTTCTTTTGTGTCGATATTAAACCCAGTAATTTTTTCAAACAAAGAAGGATCAAATTTTAATGATTTTTTTTTAACATCTTCAATTTTTTGAATATCAAATTCACTAACTTCACCACCACATATTTCTTGTATTAGGTTAGCTGCTCTTTCAAGTCCTTGATCAATTGATAATGGATCAATACCTCTTTCAAATCTAAATTTTGCATCTGTGTCTATATTTAAGATTTTAGATGATTTTCTGATTGATCGTGGGCTAAAGTAAGCAGACTCAATTAATACATTCTTTGTATCTAGCTCAGTTCCAGTTCTTGTGCCTCCTATTATACCACCAAGACCTAATACACCTGACGCATCTGATATGACACACATCTCATCCTCTAATTTATACTCCTTATTATCTAATGCTTCGAATGTTTCACCTTTTTTAGAATTTCTTACAACTATTCCTTTATCTATTTTATCAACATCATATGCATGAAGTGGTCTATTTAAGTCAAACATTACATAATTTGTAATATCAACTATTGCCGAAATAGGTTTTTGGCCTAGAGAAATTATTTTGTCTTTTAGCCACTCTGGACTTTCAGTATTTTTTACCCCTTTAATTAAACAACTACCAAAGGATATACATGCTTGATTTTTTTCATTTTCAATTTTTACACTAATTGTTTGTTTATTTTTTTTATCAAGTTTTTTTTCTTTTTGATTTATTAATATTCCCGCACCTGCAGCAGCTAAATCTCTTGCTATCCCTCTTACACCTAAGCAATCTGCTCTATTTGGTGTAATGGAAATATCAATTACATTTAAAATTTTTTTTGGAAAATAATTTTCTCCTACTTTTTTATTATATTTTTCTGGTAAAAGCTCTGTTATGCCATCACTTTCGTTTGATAGATTAAGTTCAGATTCTGAACAAAGCATTCCATATGAGGTTACACCTCTTATTTTACTTACCACCAATTTCATTTGGCTTTTTGGTACTACAGCACCAGGAGGAGCATAAATTGTTAATAAACCCTCTTTAGCATTTGGAGCTCCACAAACAACTTTTACTGGTTCGCCTGAACCTATATCAACATCACATACTCTAAGCCTATCTGCATCAGGATGCTTTTCAGCCTTCAAAATTTTGGCAATTACAAATTCATCAAGCTCTCCTGATTGACTATCAACACCCTCTACTTCTAAACCAATATCTGTAAGTTTATCGATGATTTGATTTTCATTAAGTTTGGTATCTAAATGATCTTTAAGCCATGCTGTTGTAATCTTCATCGGCTTAAGCCCCTATAGTTTGTTGGGACATCTATTGGATCAAATCCAAAATGATTTAGCCATCTATAGTCACAATCAAAAAAGGCTCTTAAATCATTAATGCCATATTTTAACATTGCGAGCCTATCTATTCCTATTCCAAATGCATAACCTTGGAATTCATCAGGATTTACTTTAACATTTTTTAAAACATTGGGATGAACCATTCCACAGCCTAAAACTTCTAGCCATTTATCACCTTCCCCAATTACTATTTTTCCATCTTTTATTTCATAACCAATATCAACTTCTGCAGATGGCTCTGTAAATGGGAAATGACTAGGTCTAAATCTCATTTTAATTTTATCAACTTCAAAAAACTCTTTAATAAAATAATTTAAACACCCTTTTAAGTGCCCCATATTAATATTTTTATCGATATGTAGACCCTCAACTTGATGAAACATTGGTGTATGGGTTTGATCACTGTCAGATCTATATGTTCTGCCAGGTGCTATTATTTTAAAAGGTGGTTTATCATTAAGCATTGTTCTAATTTGAACTGGAGAAGTATGTGTTCTTAATAATAGTTCTTTTGCATCATCTAGATAAAAAGTATCATGCATATCTCTTGCAGGATGGTTATCAGGCGTATTTAATGCAGTAAAATTATTATATTCATTTTCAACATCTGGTCCTTCTTCTACACTAAAACCAATTTCTGAAAAAATTGAAGAAATTTCATCTATGACTTGAGATACAGGATGAATTTTTCCCTGAACAAAAGGTCTTTCTGGTAAAGTTATATCTATTTTTTCTTTTTCTAACTTTTTGTTAATCTCTTTTGTTTCAATATCGTTAATTTTTGTAGTAATTAAATTGTCAAGTTGACTTTTGACTAAATTTAAATCTGATGCAAATTTTTTTCTTTCTTCTTCTGCTAATTTTCCAAGCTGTTTAAATTGTGAGCTGATTAACCCAGTTTTACCAAATAGTTCTGTTTTAATTTGATTAACTTGATTTAAATCTAAATTCTCTTTTAACTTTAAAAGAAATTCATCTTTTATTTTTTTAATATCAGACATATTGAGAGATTATTTCTTCACCGAAGAAAAACAATAGTGAAGATTAATTTAGTGCCGATTGAGCTTTTTGAACGATCGTTTTAAAGGCTTCTGGGCTATCGTATGCTATTTCAGCTAGTATTTTTCTATCTAACTTAATTCCACATTTAGTTAAGCCATTAATAAATTTTGAATAAGTTAATCCTTCAGATCTAACACCTGCATTAATCCTCTGTATCCATAAAGATTTGAATTCTCTTTTTTTAGTTCTACGGTCTCTGTAAGCATATTGCATAGCTTTTTCCATGGCTTGCTTTGCAACTCTTATAGTATTTTTTCTTCTGCCCCATTGACCTTTGACAGCTTTTAAAACTTTTTTATGTTTAGCGTGACTTGTTACGCCTCTTTTTACTCTAGCCATTTTATCCTCTTAAACTGTAAGGCATGTATGATTTAACTATTTTGCCATCTTGTTTTGACATAGCAGTCGTGCCTCTTAATTTTCTAATTTGTGAATTTGTTCTTTTTATCATGCCATGTCTCTTTCCAGCTTGAGCCATCATAACTTTCCCTGTAGCTGAGATCTTAAATCGTTTTTTTGCTGAACTTTTAGTTTTTAATTTTGGCATAATTCTGCGGACTTATACAAATATTGGAATAGATTTACAACCTCTATTAAGCCTTATAAAGGCTGAATAACCATGATCATTTGCTTCCCATCAAACTTTGGGTGCAATTCGACTTTGCCAATATCTTGCATATCAGCTTTTATTTTATCCATTAATTCTCTACCTAAGTGTGAGTGTTGTAGCTCTCTACCCTTAAATCGTATTGTAAATTTTACCTTGTCACCTTTTCCAATAAATTTTTTAGCATTTTTAACCTTAAAATCATAATCATGAGTTTCTGTAACTGGTCTCATTTTAATTTCTTTTAATAAAACAATTTTTTGTTTCTTTTTAGCAACATTTGCTTTTTTTTGAGCATCATATTTAAATTTACCCATATCAATAATTTTACATACAGGTGGTTTTGCGTTTGGAGCTATTTCAATTAAATCCAACCCTTGCTCTTTAGCCATTGATATGGCCTCATTAGTATTTAATATTCCTATGTTATCACCATCACTTCCAATTACCTGAACTTCTGGTGCAGTAATCCTATTGTTGGACTTAGGTCCTCTGTCTTTTGTTCTTCTTTGAAAGTAATTTCCTTTAAAATCTGCCACTTAGTTTGAAGGTGCTTTATTTAAAGCTGAGAATTTTTTTAAAAATAAGTTTAATTCCATATTTTCTTGTTTGTTAGTATCTAATCTTCTAATCGTTACTGAGTTACTGTCAACTTCTTTTTTACCACAAATTAACAAAAGTGGTATTTTAGATAAAGAATGTTCTCTAATTTTATAATTCAGGTTATGGTTTTTTAAATCTACTTCGGAGCTTATGCCTACATTATTAATCTTTTCATTTACTTCTTTTGCATAGGAATCAAACTCTTCTGAAATCGGAATTACAACAGCCTGTAATGGAGCTATCCAAAATGGAAATTTACCTGCATAGTTTTCTATAAGAATTCCAATAAATCTTTCTAATGAACCAAATAATGCCCTATGAAGCATTACTGGAATTTTTTTAGTTCCATCTTTATCAACAAAAGAAGCATCTAGTCTTCCTGGTAAATTAAGATCTACCTGTAAAGTTCCACATTGCCAATCTCTACCAATCGCATCTCTTAAAACAAATTCAATTTTTGGACCATAGAATGCTCCCTCTCCTTTATTAATTGTGTATTCAAGCTTTGAAGCTTTAACTGCATCTAACAAAGCTTTTTCGGCCTTGTCCCAAACATTATCATCACCAACTCTTAAATCTGGTCTATCTGAATATTTTAATATTACATCTTCAAATCCAAGATCTTTATAAATATCTAAAATCAAATTTGTAACAATCAAACACTCTGATGTAATTTGATCTTCTGTGCAAAAAATATGAGCATCATCTTGAGTAAAGGCTCTAACTCTTAACAGTCCATGTAAGGCGCCTGAAGGCTCATACCTGTGCACTTTTCCAAATTCTGAAATTCTTAAAGGAAGATCTCGATAACTTTTTAAACCTTGATTAAAAACTTGTACGTGACCCGGACAATTCATTGGTTTGATTGCAAATATTTTGTCATCTGGTGTTTGGGAGGTATACATGTGTTCTCCATATTTTTCCCAGTGGCCAGATTTTTCCCATAGAGATCTATCTAAAATTTCAGGAGTGTTTACTTCTTTATAGCCAGCTTTTTCTTGTCTACCTCTCATGTATGCAACTAATTTTTGAAATAACTTCCAACCTTTTTCATGCCAAAATACTGATCCTGGACTTTCTTCCCTAAAGTGAAATAAATCCATTTCTTTTCCAAGTTTTCTATGGTCTCTTTTTTCTGCTTCTTCTATTCTTTTTAAATATTCATCTAAGTCTTTTTGTGATGCCCAACTTGTTCCATAAATTCTTTGTAGCATTTCATTATTTGAGTCGCCTCTCCAATAAGCTCCTGATACCTTTGTTAATTTAAAGTATTTACCAATTTTTCCTGTTGAAGACAGATGAGGGCCTTTGCATAAATCATGCCAGTCTCCATGAAAATATATAGAAACATCTTCACCTTGTGGAATACTTTCAATAATTTCAGCCTTGTATATTTCTCCTTTATCTTTGAAATGAGATATAGCCTTATCTCTTTTCCAAACTACTCTTGTAGTTGGAACGTCTCTATCAACAATTTCTTTCATTTTATTTTCAATTTTATTTAAATCATCCTCTGTAAAAGGTTCTTTTCTTGAAAAATCATAATAAAATCCATTTTCTATAATTGGACCAATGGTTACTTGTGTTCCTGGAAAGAGTTCTTGAACAGCCATTGCAGTTATATGGGCCGTGTCATGACGGATAGTTTCTAAACCTTCTTTATCTTTTGAAGTAAAAATTTTAATTGAGCAGTCTTCATCTATAACAAAACTTAAATCTTTAAGCTCTTCATTAACACTAATAATAGTTGCCTGCTTTGATAAAGATTTACTAATCTTTTCAGCAACCTCAAGTCCTGTTACTTTATTTGGAAATTCAATAGTGTTTCCATCTGGCAATGTTATTAATGGCATTTAATTCAATAATTTTTTGTATTCTGAATATGTAGAAAAACACATTTTTTCAACATTAAATTTTTTAATTATATTTTTTCTACCCTCTATACCAATAGATTTCAATCTAGATTCATCTAATTGTAAGGCTTCTACTATTTTTTTACTCAAAGCTTCTGCGTTACCAGACTGAAATAAAAAGCCCGTCACATTATCACTAATAGTTTCGTTAGATCCCCCAATATCACTTGCTATTATTGGTTTTTCCATTGATTGAGCTTCAACTGCTACTCTTCCAAAAGCTTCAGGTTCTACTGAGGCCGAAACAACAATGTCTGATATTTTGTAGGCTAATGGCATATTTTTACAATGTTCTATAAATTTTAACTGACTAGTTAGCCTATATTGCTCAGCCAATCTTTTAATTTTTTTTGTATAAATGTCTCTTCCTTGATCGCTACCCAAAATAACAGCATTAAAAGAATCATATCCTAATTCTTTATTAACAAGATTTAATGCTTCAATAAATGTCTCCTGTCCTTTCCAGGCAGTTAAACGACCTGGCATTAGGATTATTTTTTTATTTTTATCAACTTCCCAATCTGAAATAAGTCTGCTTTCTTCACTGTCTAAAGTTGTTGATGAATCAAAATAATCAACATTAATACCCCTAAAAATTACTAAGAATCTTTTTTTTAAATCTAAATATTTTGGATAATTTTGATTAATATGTGAAAAAATAAAATTTGATCCTGCTATTATTAAATCTGATCTAACCATTACTGAATTATAAAATTTTTTAATTGAGTTTTTAAAATTATAAGTACCATGAAAGGTTGTAACAAACTTTCTTCTTGTAATTTTTGTTGCAAACAAACAAGACCAAGCTGGAGCACGACTTCTTGCATGAACAATAGATATATTATTTAGTAAAATAATAAAAATCAAAGCTATTGAATTAAAGAGCATTAAAAATGGATTTTTACTATGGACGGGAAGTTTTATTACTTTTACTTTTTTTCTATCAATAAATTTTAATAATTCTCCTCCACTAGTTACGATATAAGAACTACAATTATTTTCTGGTAAATAGTGTGCAAGATCGTAACAGCCTGTTTCTGCACCCCCATATCCAAGTTTAGGAATTACTTGCAATACTTTTAATTCTGAAGACATTTGATAGAACTATATATTAAGAATTAATTCTAATAAACTCATATGAATAAATTTAAATACATTAGGGTCCTTAATAACAAGAAAATAAGATACTTAAGTAAAGAATATAAAGATAAACTCTATATTGTTTTTTTACATGGTTTTATGTCAAGTATTGAAGGTGAAAAACCTCAGACTATATTAAAATTTGCTAAAAAAAATAAACTTGGCTTTCTTGCTCTCGAATATTCTGGTCATGGAAAGTCCTCAGGAAAATTTACCAAGGGAAATATCACTCAATGGTCAAAAGAAGTTGAAACTGTAATTAAAAAAATAGTTAAAAAAAATAAATTTATCTTAGTTGGTTCGAGTATGGGTGCATGGCTCTCCTTAAATCAATTTAAATATTTTAAAGATCAAATTAAAGGTTTTTTAGGAATTGGTTCGGCTCCAGAGTTTTTACAAAACTTAATGTGGAAAAAATTCTCAAAAAAAATGAAAAACGAAACTATAAAGAAAGGAATTTATAATTTAAAACATGGTAATTATGAGTATCCAATCACTTATCAATTAATAAAAGATGGTAGAAAAAATAAAATCTTAAATAAAAAAATTAAATCCAACATCAAAGTAACTATGATTCACGGAAGTAAAGATGAAGTTGTTCCGACAAGTTATTCCAGAAAAGTTCTTAAGCTATTTACTAAAGCTAATAAAAAATTAGTAATAATAAAAAATGGTGATCACAGTTTATCAAGCAAACAGGGCCTAAAGAGAATACTCTTAGAGCTAGATAAAATTACTTCTAATATAGTTTAGTCCCTCAATGTAGCTTGGAAATTTTAAATTATAGTTAAAATAACTTTTCATCTTTTTGTTGCTAACTTTTTTAGACTCATTATAAAAATTTTTCAACATCTCACTTTTAATTTGGTCAACTTCAATTTTTTCAATATTTTCAATATTTAACATTTTTGCTCCAAATAAAGTAACATCTTCAGATGTGGAAGGTTTATCATCAGATAGATTATATATTTCTCCTGACTTAAATTTTGATAAAGATTTAAATAATATGTTTGAAATATCATCCACATGAATTCTAGAAAAATAATGATTTTTTTTATTGATCAATTTCACATCTCCTGATTTTAGACGTATTAAAATATTTTTTTCATTAGAATAGATTCCAGATAACCTAAATATCTGAATTGGTATTTTGTTATTTTTTTCCAAAGAAACCCATGCATTTTCAGCTTTTAATCTTGCAATACCATTAGTTGAGATTGGGTTTGTTTTGCTATTTTCATTAACCCATTCTCCCTTATGATCCCCATAAATACTAGTAGCCGATAAGTAGGTTATCCATTTTACTTTGGAGTTTTCTATAAATTTAGAAAAATTTTTTATAACTAAGTCTTCTTGATTTTCTGGTGGTATGGAAACTAAGATATGATCTGCTTCTTTTAATTTTACAACTAACTTTTGATCAAATTCATCACTATTAAATAG
>OJFY01000136.1_pt1 | contig 10837 bp, 10 predicted proteins | sample 1594381 | NCBI WGS metagenome assembly OJFY01 (sample SAMN05416751, study PRJEB24817) | seawater metagenome | isolation source: Sea water | place: Canada:Atlantic | collected 2013-07
CTTTTGAATTAACTTTTGTATCATCACTTCCATTAGGAAGTTTTTTTTCATCTTCTTCGATCCTTTTTTCAATTTCATCAATATCAATTTTTTGTTTTATACCCCATGATGGTCCATTAATTTCCTTGGCAATCATACTTAAATCTTCACTCATACCCTCAAAATAACTTTGCCAGCTTTCAGGAAGATCTTTGTCTTTATTGATAAATTTTAAATACATTTGTTCTATAAATGCACTGTTAGATTTACTAAGAAATGAAGTTTTTTCGAATTCGAGATTTTTTGATGATGACATCTATTCTATTGATATAATATCAGATAAATAATTTTCAATTAGATAATTTATTAAATAATGTTTTGCCTAGTTCAGATGGCGATTTTGCAATTGTAATCCCACATTCTTCCATTTTTTTAATCTTATCCTCTGCTCCACCCTTGCCACCTGAGATAATAGCTCCTGCGTGTCCCATAGTTCTTCCTGGAGGTGCTGTTATTCCAGCAACAAACCCAACCATAGGCTTTTTTATTTTGTGATTTTTAACAAATTCAGCTGCTTCTTCTTCTGCAGAACCACCAATTTCTCCTATCATAAGAATAGATTCTGTCTCATCATCATTTAAAAATAAATCCAAACAATCAATAAAGTTTGTTCCATTTATTGGATCTCCACCAATACCTATACAAGTAGATTGTCCTAATCCGTTTTCAGTTGTTTGCGCAACTGCTTCATAAGTTAAAGTTCCAGATCTTGAAACAATTCCAACAGAACCTTTCTTATGAATGTTTCCAGGCATAATTCCGATTTTACATTCGTCAGGTGTAATTATTCCTGGACAGTTAGGTCCTATCAGTCTGCTTTTTGCGTTATTTAGTTTTTGTTTAACACGAAGCATATCTTGAATTGGTACACCTTCAGTAATACAAACTATAAGCTCTATGGATGCATCAATAGCTTCTATAATAGCAGCAGCTGCAAATTTTGCTGGCACATAAATCATAGTTGCATCAGCACCAACTTCTTGTTTTGCTTCAGCTACAGTATTAAATACTGGTCGGTCAAGATGTTTTTGCCCTCCTTTTTTTGGAGTAACTCCGCCTACAAGATTGGTTCCATATTTTAGAGCCTGTTCTGAGTGAAAAGTACCATGTGTACCTGTAAAACCTTGACATATAACTTTTGTATTTTTATTAATTAAAACTGACATTCTATTTTATAGCCTCTACTATTTTTTTTGCAGCATCATCTAAATTTTCTGCTGAAATTAATTTTAGTCCTGAGTTATCTAGAATTTCTTTTCCTTCTTTAAAGTTTGTTCCTGCAAGTCTAACTACCAATGGAACACTTATGTTTATTTCCTTGGCAGCATCAACAACTCCTTGGGCAAGAACATCGCATCTCATTATTCCACCAAAAATATTTATTAGTATGCCTTTAACATTTTTGTCTGATAGAATTATTTTTAGTGCAGCAGAAACTTTTTCTTTTGAAGCTCCACCACCAACATCTAAAAAATTTGCTGGTTCCTCACCATATAATTTAATTATGTCCATCGTTGCCATTGCTAAACCTGCTCCATTAACCATACAACCAATGCTTCCATCTAATTTTATATAAGCAAGATCATGTTTGCTCGCTTCTATTTCTGCTGGATCTTCTTCATTTAAATCTCTTAACTCTATAATTTCAGGATGTCTAAATAGTGCGTTAGAATCAAAATTAACCTTTGCGTCTAAGCAGATTATATTTTTTTCTTTAGTTAATATTAGTGGGTTAACCTCAACCATATTAGCATCCGTGCCTAGAAACATATTATATATTGATTTAATTAGTGCTATTGCTTGTTTTTTAGCATCATCTGTTAAATCATAAATTTTGATTATCTTTTCACAATCAACGTCTGAAATTTCTTTAACAATATCTACTTTCGTTGTTATTATTTTTTCAGGAGTTTTGTCCGCAACCTCTTCAATATCCATTCCACCTTGATCACTTGATATGAATACAATTTTTGAACTTGCTCTATCAATTAAGCACGATAGATAAAACTCTTTATCTATATTGGAAGATACTTCCACATATAATCTTTTAACTTCTCTTCCTTCAGGACCAGTTTGATGTGTTACAAGTGTTTTTCCTAATAATTCTTTTGCAGCAACACCTAGTTCTTCAATAGTATCTAATATTTTTACACCTCCAGCTTTACCTCTACCGCCAGCATGGATTTGTGCTTTTAATACAAACTTTTCTGTTTTTAATGATTTTGCTTTTTCAATCAAATCATCAACTGTGAAAGCAAAGATACCTTCTGGCACAACTGCTCCATATTCTTTTAAGATTTTTTTGGCTTGATGCTCGTGGATGTTCATTATTATTTAGAAAGATCTGGATCTATTTTAGATGCAGCTTCCCATAATGCTTTAACAGCATCTATTGAATGCATAAATTCTTTTTTTTCTTTTTCATCCAAGTCTATTTGTTCTATTTTTTCCACACCATCTTTTCCAATTATTACTGGTACACCAGCATAAACATTATCAACGCTATACTCTCCATTTAATTGAACTGCACATGGAAGTAATTTTTTTTCATCATTTAAATATGCTTCTGCCATTTGTACCCCTGAAGCTGCAGGTGCATAAAATGCAGAACCTTTTTCTAAATATTTAACAATCTCAGCACCACCATCTCTGGTTCTTTGATTAATTTCTTCTAGTCTTTCTGATGATATTTTTCCTTCTTTGACTAGGTCTAATAGTGGTTTACCTGAAACTTTTGTAAATCTTGGTAGGGGAACCATTGTGTCTCCATGACCTCCCATAACCATTGCTTCAATTTCTTTTACTGGAACATCTAATTCTAGAGATAAAAATAATTTAAATCTTGAGCTATCTAAAATTCCTGCCATTCCAACTACTTTGCTCGCTAGTAACCCAGAAAATTTTTGAAATGCCATCACCATCACATCTAATGGGTTTGTAATACATATTACAAATGCATTGGGTGCATTTTTTTTAACACCTTCTGCTACTTGTTTAATAATCTTTAAATTTATACCTAATAGGTCATCTCTGCTCATGCCTGGTTTTCTTGGTACACCTGCTGTTATTATTATTACGTCTGAATCTTTTATATCTTCATAGTTATCTGTACCTGAGAACCTTACATTAAACCCGTCTACAGATGATGATTGAGCAATATCTAGGGCTTTTCCTTTAGCAAAACCAGCAGCAACATCAAAAAGAACTACTTCGTTGGCTACCTCTTTAGTGCCAATTAAATGCGCTAAAGTGCCACCAATTTGACCGGCACCTATTAAAGAAATTTTTTTTTTCATATGTAGGAGTATCTTTTATTGATAATTAATGATTATTCAACTGAATTTTAAATTATTATCTATTTATCTTCAGTAAGTTTAGAGCAGACAACCATGTCCTCAGAGATATATGACCCTTTAAAATGTGATTTATTCTTTTCCCAATTTTTTTTACCATCAGTTATGTAATTATTGAATAGCTCTTTTCGATTTTCTTCAGCTTTTTTTTGAGCTTCTTCTAATTTTTTTTCTTCATCGATCACCATTAATTCTACCGACTTAAACAAAAGACTATTGGATATCTCAATGAAATTTTTAGAGCTTACAGCATCAGTCTTTAAAATAATGCCAGATGCATAGGCAAAAATTGCACTACATCTATTTAATAAGTAAATTTGTGTTGTAGCATTTTCTAAATCTTTTTTATCTAAATAGTCTTTTAAAGAAGTATTAGAATTAGTACTAGCAAGAGTAAAAGAGCTTACTAAAGATAATATTGTAATTAAAAAAATTGTCTTTTTCATAAATTATACATTAAATCTTTATGGACCATAGGCTACTTTTGGAAGCCATGTAACGATTTGAGGGAAATTAAAAACAATTACAACTGCTATTGCTTGTAAAATAACAAATGGAATTATTCCTCTATAGATGTTTTGTATTGTTATTCCCTGAGGGGCTACACCCTTCATATAGAATAAAGCAAAACCAACTGGAGGAGTTATAAAAGAAGTTTGTAGAACAACTGCAAACATAACGATGAACCATACCATATCAACTCCAAGATCAACCATAACTGGCGCTAAAAAAGGTAATAGAATTAATGTAATCTCTATCCAGTCTAAAAAGAAACCTAGTATAAAAGCAATACACAACACAACTATCACAACCCCATTTGGACCATAAGGCAATCCTTTTAAAGCGCCTTCTATTAATTCATCTCCACCAAGTCCTCTTAAAACTAAAGCAAACATTGTTGCCCCAACAAATAATGCAAATATATATGATGTTGTATGAGTGGTTTTTCTAATTACACTTTTTAAATCATTTAAAGAAAGTCTTCCTCTAATTAGAGCTAAAATGGATGCTCCTAGTGCACCTACTCCTGATGCCTCTGTTGGGGTTGCTATACCCATAAAAATACTTCCTAAGACTGCTATTATTAATAAGGCTGGTGGTATAATTGATTTAAATACTCTTAAAATTATATCAAAAGAAACAGGCTCTGCACTTTTAGGAGCTGGTGCAACTTTTGGCTTTAAGTAAGCATAAGTAATAATAAAAATTGTATATAATAAACCAAGCATCAAACCAGGAAATACTGCTCCCATAAATAAATCACCTACAGAAATTCTCACTTGATCACCCATAATCACTAGCATGATGCTAGGAGGTATTAAAATTCCAAGTGTACCCGTTGCACAAACAACTCCACATGCAAGATCTGGGCTGTAATTATTTTTTAACATTAAAGGAACTCCTAAAATTGTAAGTAAAACAACGGATGCTCCAATGATTCCTGTTGATGCTGCTAATAACACTCCAATAAAGACAACTGCTATGGCTAAACCTCCTCTCATGCGACCAAATAATTTTGCTAGATCAGTCATTAAGTCTTCTGCAATTCCAGATTTATCCATCATTATTCCCATAAAGATAAACATCGGAAGGGCAACTAGTACCCAGTTTGCCATAACACCATATAATCTATAAACTACCATCGAAGAAAATTTCCAATCAACTCCAAAAAAAGTGTCTAAATAAGTATCAGATAACATTGCAATTAAAGTAAATAATACCGCTAGGCCTCCCATTGTCCACGCAACTGGGAATCCAATAAAAATTAGAGTTATGAAGCTCAAAAAGAGCAATATTGACATGTAATATTCTGAAATTAATTCCATCTATTTTATTTTTTCAAACCCTGATCGAATAGTTGCTAGAACCCTAGTTATTCTTGATAAGCCAGCTAATAATAATAAAAAGAAACTAAATACTAGAAAACCTTTTACAAGCCATCTTGCAGGTAATCCATTTGCAGAAGTAGATCTTTCACTTGTTTCCCATGATAGTTCAAAAAATGGAACTGAGTAAATAAGCACTAAAATAATGAATGGTAAAAACAATAGAAGAATTCCAAAAAACTCAAACCATAATCTTCTTTTATAAGCCATGCTGTCTGTCAAAACATCTACTCTAACATGTAAGTCTACTACGTAAGTAGATGACAGGCCAACTAGCCAACCTACAGCATAAAGGTGCCACTGTAATTCTTCTAACTCGATCATCCCACTCTTAAATACATATCTAAGGATTACATTAAGAATAATTACAGCAACTAAAACAACCCATATCCAATTAAATATTTCGCCTACACTATTTATAAACCCATCTATCTTTCTTGTAATTGGAAGATGTTTTAGCTGAAGTTTTTTATCTAAGCTATTTTGAATTTTTGTGAAATCATTTGCCATAAAAATCTGTTTTAATTAAAAAGAAAAGCAGCCGGTAAACCGACTGCTTTTTAACTTTATTATAAACTTTTAAAGTATTAAATACTAAAAGTTTCTAGGTAAATAACCCCATTTTTGCCAAACATCATACTCTTTCATGAATGCTTGTTGAGAGTTCCAAACCTTTTTAAAGTCAGCATCTTTAGCAGATTGTTCTGCCATAACTTTTGCACTAACTTTTTGAAGTTCTCTCAATACGCTATCAGGCAATCTAGCAGCTGTTACACCTTTAGAAGGGAAGCTTGCAATTTGCTTTCCTTGTAAAAATTCACCAGTTGTTATTGCTCTCATAGCCGCTGCTGTACAAGCCATCTCAAACAATGCTTGGTCAGCTGGACCTATTTTTTTCCATAAGTCTAAATTGACCATGAAGTGAGTAGATGTTGATACTTGGTGCCAACCTGGAAATAGGTTGAACTTAGTAATCTTGTGAAAACCAAGTACTTCATCAATTGCAGGCATTGAATATTCTGTTGCATCTAGAGTTCCTTTTTCTAGAGCAGCAAAAATTTCACCACCAGCCATCAATGTTGCAGATGCTCCTATTTCATTTAAAACCATTCCTCCTAAACCTGAGAAACGAATTTTTAAACCTTTGAGATCATCTAGACTTGTAATTGGATTTCTATACCAACCAGCAGTTTCGGGCCCAATTGTACTACATAACAAAACTTTGATATTTTGCTTATTATAAATATCATTTGCTAATTTTGAACCTTCTCCTTCAAACCACCATGCAGCATATTCCCATGGCTCCATTCCAAACGGTACCGCTGCAAATAAAACAGCTGCTGGAATTCTTCCTTGGTCATAAGCCATATAGTTGTAAGCTGCAGGTAAATCACCTTTACTAATTGAAGGCGAAATTTCTAATGGTGGAAGAATTTTTCCAGGCTCATAAACCTTTAATTTAATTCTACCATCTGTAGCTTTGTCTAAAGTGTCTGCTAGACGAGCAATCGGATCTCCAAGTGCTGGCCAACCAGTGTTGAAAGTAGACTGTACTTTCCATCTGATTTTTTCTGCTGCACTAACTTGCTGAAATGAAAAAGTCATCATTAAAGCAAATACAGCAAAAACACCAATAAAAGAATTTATTAGCGATTTTGATTTATTATTTTTCATATTTCCCTCTCTGTTGTTTTTTAAGTTGTTTGTTCTTAAAGAAAAGTATCTCCAACTCATATTAAGATACTCTCCATGCTTGTCCGTAAAGATCAACCATCTCATTTACAGAAGGCACTCTTGGATTGAGGTTTGGAGCTCCTGAATTTTCTGCATCAGTTGCCATATTTTCTAACTCTTCCTCAAAATTTTTTTGATTTATTCCAAAATTTTTCATTGATGGAACTTCAAAATCTTTATTAATTTTATAAAGTCCTTTAATTAATTTATTACAAGCAACATCATCATTGTCCTGTGGTAAAGCAAATTCTCCAGCTCTACTACAGTCAGCATAACGACTTTTTGCATGTTCAATTGAAAATTCAGTTATTGTTGGTAACAACATTGCATTGCTTAAACCATGTGGAACTTTAAAATTACTTCCGAGTGGTCTACTCATTCCATGAACCAAACATATAGATGCATTAGAAAATGCAAGACCTCCCAATGTTGCTGCTAACATTAATCCTTCTCTGGCTTTTAAGTCTTTAGGGTTCTTATCAACTGCATAAATATTTTTCATAACAAGTCTTATTGTATCTAGAGCCATTCTATCTGAAAATAATGTAGCTTTTTTACTAACATAAGCTTCTATACCATGTGTTAAAGTATCGATTGCACTATCAATAGTTAACCTTCTAGGTTTTGATAATGTTAAATCATAATCAACTATTGCAACAATTGGAACAAACCCCTCTCCTCTACACGAAATTTTTTCGTTATTATTTGAATCAATAATTACTGCATGATGTGTCACTTCTGATCCTGTTCCAGCTGTAGTTGGTATAGCAATTATTGGTAAACCTTTTTTATCAAACATTGATGGTGGCTTATAGTCTTGAATATTTTTACTAAATTTAGCCATTGCAGCTATTGCTTTTGCCGTATCCATTGGACTTCCTCCACCAAAGCCGATTACCGCATCATTTTTACATTTTTCTAAAAATTTAATACCCTGTAAGACTACAGTGTCAGTTGGGTCAGGAACAGTGTCATCAAATACATCTGACTTTAATCCTGCTTTACTTAGAACCTCCTGCAACATTTTAACATAACCAAATGCTACCATTTGTTTATCGGTTACAATTAATAATGATTTAATAGATCCTAGAATTTTTATAATCTCAGGTAGTTCGTTTAAACTACCTTTTCCAATTTGCAGATACCTCGGAATACAAACACGTACATTTTCTCTTTTAATCAAACGGTCTCTCTCTCTTTCCATCTAATTGGTTAAGTTGCAATCTAAACCTATGTAATTTTAAGAGTCAATAGTTCAAAATCTTTAAATGATAATATTTTTCTCATTTAAGGAATAAGAGATTGCAAAGAAAAAAAGGTTGGTGTAACTTTCGTATATAATATAAAAGGAGTTTCATGAAAAAAATAAGTCATTTTATAGACGGAAAAATATATAGCGATAGTGAATCTAGAACCGGTCCGATTCTTAACCCAGCAATTGGTGAACAGATAGCAGAAGTTGAGTTAGCAAGTAAAGCTACTGTTGAGATGGCTATTGAAAGTTCTGCTAAGGCATTTATAAAATGGTCAAAAACTACTCCAATAAACAGATCAAGAATTTTATCAAAATATAAAGATTTATTAGTTAAAAATATGGAAGAAATAGCTGTAATGGTTTCTAAAGAACATGGAAAAACCATTCCTGACGCCAAAGGTTCTATTCAAAGAGGAATTGAAGTTGTTGAATATGCTACTGGTATTACCGATTCTTTAAAAGGAGATCATTCGGCAAACGTTGGTACAAACGTTGACTCATATAATTTACGTCAACCACTTGGTGTTTGTGCTGGTATTACTCCATTTAATTTTCCAGCTATGGTTCCCATGTGGATGTACCCAGTTTCTATAGCATGTGGAAATACTTTTATATTAAAGCCTTCCGAAAAAGACCCAAGCTGTCCAATGAGACTTGCAGAACTAGCAATTGAAGCTGGTATGCCGCCTGGCGTTTTAAATGTTGTAAATGGTGATAAAGAATCTGTTGATACTTTGTTAGAAAGTAAAGATGTTAAAGCAATTAGTTTTGTAGGTTCAACTCCTATTGCAGAATATGTTTATCATACAGGAACAAAAAATAACAAAAGAGTACAAGCGCTTGGTGGTGCCAAAAACCATATGGTTGTTATGCCTGATGCAGATGTTGATAAAACAGCTGATGCCCTTATAGGTTCAGCTTTTGGATCTGCGGGTGAAAGATGTATGGCTATTTCAGTTGCGGTATGTGTGGGTGAAAAAACAGCTGAAAAATTAAAAACTAAACTATTAGAAGAAACTTTAAAATTAAATGTTGGACCATACACAGATGAAAAAAGTGATTTTGGACCACTAAATAATAAAGCTCACTATGAAAAAGTCTTAGGGTATATAGATGCGGGTGAAAAAGAAGGAGCAAAATTACTTGCTGATGGAAGAAATATGAAGCTTCAAGGTTATGAAAATGGTTACTTTGTAGGTCCAACTATCTTTGAAAATGTCAAACCAGATATGAAAATTTACAAAGAAGAAATTTTTGGTCCAGTATTAAGTATGATGACAACAGATACATACGAAGATGCTTTAAAATTAGTTAATGGTCATGAATTAGGAAATGGTGCTGCAGTATTTACAAAAAGTGGAATGATAGCAAAACACTTTACTGAAAATGCACAAATTGGAATGATAGGAGTAAACGTTCCTATCCCAGTACCCGTTGCTTACCATAGCTTTGGGGGTTGGAAACGATCATTATTTGGAGATCATGCAATGCATGGTCCTGAAGGAATAAGATTCTATACTAAATTGAAGACTGCAACTGTAACATGGTCTGAAGACAATAGTGGTCCTGAGTTTACAATTCCTGTCTTATCATAATTTTTAGTTAAAAAAAATTCAAGAATTGTGAACGAAAGAAATAATAGAACTTCGCCTAGGCGAATATTAAATATTTTAGAAGAAATTTTAATAGACCCAGATAACTTTACTGCCAAAAAAATATCTCATAAATTAGATATTCCTTTAGCAACTGTTTATCGACACATAGAGACTTTATGTGATGAAAGGTTTTTGATAGCAAGTAGTTCAAAAAAATATATTCCTGGACCAAAAATTAGAAAAATAATCTTAAAAAGTCTTCCCTATGAACCAAATTTTACTCTTAGGAGATCATATTTAAGAAAGCTTACAACGGATATAAAAGAAACAGTTAGTTTGTCTGTACCAATTGGAACTAAGCTTGTATATTTTGACAGAATTGAGTTCCATTGGCCAATGCAACTAAATCTAGAAGCAGGAGACCATCTACCCTTGCACGCTTCTGCATCAGGAAAGCTCTATCTTTCATCTATTAAAAAAGACGATGCATTAGAAATTTTTAGAAATATTAAAACTCCTGCGTCTGCGAAAAATACAATTACAGAAATTTCTCAATTTAAAAAAGAATTGAATAAAATAAAAAAACAAGGTTATTCATTTGATGATGAGGAATGGTTTAATGGAATGGTAGGCCTATCCTTGCCTATAACAAATGCTAATAATGAACTATGTTTTTGTCTTTCCACTCATACAGCAAAAAGTCGAAAAAATATTGATGGTTTAAAAAAGATTCTACCTTTAATGCTGTCTGCTGCAGCAAATTTAAAAAAGGCTTTATTTAAATATTAGCTGTAACTAACATTTTTTTTAATTCAGCTATGGCTTTTGCTGGATTTAATCCTTTTGGACAAGAATTTGTACAATTCATAATAGTATGACATCTATACAGCTTAAGTTCATCAGCTACTTTTTTTAATCTTTCTTTTCTTTCATCATCTCTACTATCTACTATCCACCTATAAGCTTGAAGCAAAA
>OJFY01000158.1_pt1 | contig 9881 bp, 7 predicted proteins | sample 1594381 | NCBI WGS metagenome assembly OJFY01 (sample SAMN05416751, study PRJEB24817) | seawater metagenome | isolation source: Sea water | place: Canada:Atlantic | collected 2013-07
AAGAGACAGACTGAATTGCAATGAAATTGAATTAAAACTATTTACTTTATCATCTTTAATTTCATCTAATCTTTTTTTTATAAGTTCTCTTGCGTTATTATTTAAGACTTTAAAGGATAAATCCTCTAGCTCATCTCTAATTCTGTGCATTCCCATTCTGTCTGCTAATGGTGCATAAATTTCCATAGTTTCTTTTGCAATACGTTCTTTTTTTTCAATTTTTGAAATTGCATCAATAGTTCTCATGTTGTGTAATCGATCGGCTATTTTAACAAGCAGAACCCTAATATCTTTTGATGTTGCTAAAATTAATTTTCTAAAATTTTCAGCTTTAGATGTTGATGTGGCTTGATTTTCAAAAACTGATATTTTTGTTACACCATCAACTAAATCAGCAACCTCTTGCCCAAACTCATTCTTTATAGTTTCGTAAGTGGCATGAGTATCTTCAATAGTATCATGGAGCAGTCCTGTTGCTATAGTTGCACTATCTAACTTTAGTTCTGTTAATATATTAGCTACAGCAATAGGGTGAATTGAATATGGGTCCCCAGAATCACGTTTTTGATTTTCATGTGCTTTAACAGCAAAATTATAAGCTTTACTTAATTTTTCTGGATTTAAAAACTTATTATAAACTTTAACTTTATTTATTAACTCTTCTGAATTAAGCATTTTTAACTATAACATCAATTTATATTTGTTTGATAGATCTTAAATCTTTAATTGGTAAAGAATTAATTAAATTAACTATACTAATCTTAGATTCCGGATGTTTCCAGCCCCTATCTATTTCAAATAATGGCAACAAAACAAAATTTCTCTTAGTCATCTTTGGATGAGGAGTTGTTAGTTTATTGCTGTTTATATTCAAAATTTTTTTATCATAATCAATTATATCAATATCGCATGTTCGTGGATCATTTTTTTTTGATCTAACCCTGCCTAATTTTAATTCAATAAAGTTACAAATTTTTAATAATTCTAACGGTTCTAAGATTGTCTCAATTTTTATAACAATATTTATAAAATTTGGCATTAAAGGGTTTGGCCAAGATTTTGATGAATAATGAGATGATACTTTTGTTATCTTAATTTTATTTTTTTCTAATTCAGACATAGCCATATGAATGTTGGTAATTTTGTTACCTAAATTTGATCCTATTGCTAAATATGATTGTTTAACTTGATTTTCTAATGTGTCTTGCTTTTTCACGATTCCAATCTCTATTTTTTTTAGTAGCTCTTTTATCAAATTGTTTTTTACCTTTTGCTACTGCTATTTCTATTTTAGCTTTTCCTTTTTTAAAATACATTTTTGTTGGAACAAGAGTAAAACCATCTCTCTGCATTTTACCAATTAATTTATTAATTTCTTTTTTATTTAATAGCAATTTTCGTTCATCAGTAGGGTTATGATTTGAATAGCTGGCTTGTTTAAAAGCTGCTATATGAGAATTAATTAAAACTATTTCACCATCTTTTTCTACAGCGTAAGAATCTGCAATATTCACCTTTCCCTCTCTAATGGATTTAATTTCTGATCCTTTAAGAACTATTCCTGCTTCAATTAAGTCTTCAAAAAAAAAGTTAAAACTTGCTTTTCTATTTAAGCAAATAATTTTTAAACCAGAATTGGCTTTCTTGTTCATTAGAGTAGATTTGCTGATACTAAAGCTTTTTTAACAATATCCTTGGTTGGGTCTGTAACCTTGACCAAAGGTAATCTAACATCATCATCACAAAGACCCAAAAGTTTTGCAGCATACTTAACGGGGCTTGGATTACTTTCTATAAACATAGAGTTATGAACGGGTTGTAAAATTTTATCTAGTCTGATCGCTTCAAGCTTACTCTCGTCATTTCCTGTTTTTGAGGCTTTCTGAAAATCAGAACATAATTTAGGAGCAATATTTGCAGTTACGCTTATAGAGCCGATGCCACCTCTATTATTAAATTCTAAAGCGTTATCATCATTACCTGTCAACTGAACAAAATCAGTTCCCATTTTATCTTTTTGTTGAATAACTCTATCTAAATCACCAGTAGCATCTTTAACACCAACAATATTTTTCAATTCAAATAATCTAGCCATTGTATCAACAGACATATCAATTACAGATCTTCCAGGAATATTGTAAATTATAATTGGTATCCCACATTTGTCGTTTATTGCTTTATAATGCTGATATAATCCTTCTTGAGTTGGCTTGTTATAATATGGGGTTACTATTAGAGCTGCATCCGCACCTGCTTTTTCAGCATGTGTTGTCAGAGAAATTGCTTCTTTAGTTGAATTAGAACCAGTGCCAGCAATAACTATAGTTTTTCCATCACTTTCTTTAACGCATAAATCTATTACTTTTTGATGTTCATCGTGGCTTAATGTTGGCGATTCACCTGTTGTTCCAGCAGGTACCAAACCGTTAGTACCATTTGATATTTGAAAATGAATAAGCTTAATATAAGCTTCTACATCGAGCTCATTATTCTTGAACGGGGTTATTAAAGCAACATTTGATCCTTTGAACATAAATACTTATAACATAGTTTAAAGATTCATTTAGTAAATTTATGCTTAGAAAGATATTTTTTATAAAATCACTATTATTAAGTTTGATAATAATAGGAAATGTATTTGCTGCTGAAATATCAATAATTCCTTTAAAAAAACCTATTTTAAATGAAGAGGCACAGAGTGCAAAGATATCACAGGGAATACTTAAACCCAAACCTAAACCATCCAAAAAAAAAGAGGAACCTAAAACTACAATAGTCAAAAAAGATCTAAAAAAAATTAATTTTCTTATTCCCAAAAGTAAACCCTTAGTAGTTAAGAAGGAAAAGTCAGTAGTTCAAACAAGATCAAAATACTACAGCAAAAAAGACTATGGTATTGCAAAAAAATCTATTGCAGCAATGGAAAAAAGTCAGTGGTCAACAGCACTATCGCAGTCTAAAAAAGCTAAGGACAAATCTATATATAATTTTATTCAATGGAGACATTTGTTAACTACAGGCAACCAAGCAAGTTTTTATGACTATTTAACATTTATAAAAAATAATGAAAACTACCCAAGAATAAGTAGAATTCGGTATTTAGCTGAACACAAACTTTCAACAAATAAGATCTCACCAAATAAGATCATAGGTTGGTTTAATTCTGAGGAACCATTAAGTGGTTATGGAAAACTAATACTTGGAGAAAGCTTTATATTAACAGGTGATATCACTAAAGGTACCTCTCTAATTAAAGATGGCTGGATAACTGCAGATCTAAATAGATCTAATATGAAATTTTTTAGAAAAAAATATAAAAAATATTTAGATGCAAATGATTATATTAAACGTGCAGATTATTTAGCCTGGGAAGGTAAATCATGGGATTTAAAAAGAATGTTAAGATATTTGCCTAAAGACTATGAGTTGCTTTATACAGCTAGACAAATTTTAATGAGCAAGTCTTATGGTGTTGATAATGCAATCAAAAATGTTCCAACAAAACTTAAAAATGATGCTGGACTAAATTACGATCGACTTAAATGGAGAAGAAAAAGAGGAAGAGTCGACGACTCCTTGGAGATTATATTTAAAGTTCCAAACAATAAAGATTATTTAGTTAGGCCAGACAAGTGGTGGAAAGAAAGAGCAATAATGACACGAGCTCTTATTTATAAGAAGAAATATGAGTCAGCTTATAAAGTTGCGAGCAAACATTCTTTGGACATTGGCCCAGAATATGCAGACGCTGAATGGATGAGTGGTTGGATTGCATTAAGCTTTTTAGATGACCCTATTTTAGCAATAGATCATTTTAATGATTTTTATCAAAATGTGAGTTACCCAATTAGTTTATCTCGTGGTGCTTATTGGCTTGGGAGATCTTATGAAAAAATTGGTGATAAAGCACAATCTAAACAATGGTATGAAGAAGCAACCAAATATTTATCAACATATTATGGTCAACTAGCATTTTTAAAAATTAAACCCAATGAAACATTTGAGCTAGATGAACAAGCTATTGTGCCTGACACTTATAGAAAATATTTTTATAAAAAAGAATTAGTAAAAATTGTTCATCTTTTAGATGAACTAAATAAAGATAGGTATACAAAAAATATATTAAGACACTTGGCTAATGATAATATTAAGGATGGAAGTGAAATTCTAGCAGCCGAACTTGCAACTAATATAGCAAGATATGATTTTGCAATACAAGTTTCAAAGATTGCATCTTATCAAAAAAGATTTCACAATGATTTTAACTATCCAATAATAAGTACACCTGAATACGTTAATGGAAGAAAAATACCAGAAACTGCTTTTATTCTTTCTCTTATTCGTCAAGAAAGTGAGTTTGACATGAGAGCAAACAGTCATGTTGGTGCTCAGGGATTAATGCAATTAATGCCTTACACTGCTAAGCTGGTTGCCAAACAAGCAAAGTTACCCTATTCAAAATCAAGATTAACATCTGATCCTGAATACAATATTAATCTAGGGTCTCATTATATAGCTGGTTTAATTTTACAATATGATGGTGCCTACCCTTTTGCTACCGCCGCATATAATGCCGGTCCTAAAAGAGTTAAACACTGGAAAAAAATAAATAAAAACCCTCAAAAAAAACAAATTGATTTTGTAGACTGGGTTGAATTAATTCCATTTAAAGAAACTCGTAACTATGTTCAGCGTGTTATGGAGAATTACAATGTTTACAGATATATCTTGGAAAAAAAGCCTGTTAAAATGAAAGACTTTTTTAAAGATCAGCCTTTATTTTAATGGCGGAAGAGGAGGGATTCGAACCCTCGGTACAAGTTTCCCCGCACGGTCATTTAGCAAACGACTGGTTTCAGCCTCTCACCCACTCTTCCACTGCGACATTGATATAACCGATTGTATTGAATATTCAATATTTATAAAGTAATTCTTGATCAATATTATGAAAAATAAGTATTCAATATTCTCATTAGTCAAAAATGCTTTTTCCTATCATGAAAATTGGCAAAAAGCCTGGAAAGATCCCACTATAAAAAAAGAATATGATGCAGTTATTATTGGTGGTGGTGGTCATGGTTTAGCAACTGCTTATTATTTAGCAAAAAAACATAATATGACAAATATTGCTGTAGTAGAAAAAGGCTGGATTGGTGGTGGTAATACAGGAAGAAATACTACAATTATAAGATCTAATTATTTATGGGATGCTAGCGCTGGTCTTTACGATCATGCATTAAAATTGTGGGAAGGTTTATCTCAAGAAATAAATTACAATGTAATGTTTAGTCAAAGAGGTGTGATGAATCTTGCACATAACTTACAAGACGTTAGAGATTTAAAAAGAAGAACACATGCTAATAGATTAAATGGCATAGATGCAGTTTACTTAAGCACAGAAGAAGTTAAAAAATTTTGTCCTATCATTAATACTTCACAAGATATTCGATACCCCGTACTAGGTGGAACTTTACAAAGAAGAGCTGGTACTGCAAGACATGACGCTGTCGCTTGGGGATACGCTAGAGGAGCAGATGAAATGGGAGTTGATATAATTCAAAATTGTGAAGTTAAAGGAATTAAAAGAAACGGTGATGAAGTAGAAGGCATTGAAACAACCAAAGGTTTTATAAAAACTAAAAAAGTTGGAGTAGTTGCTGCAGGTCATTCAAGCGTATTAGCAAACATGGCAGGCTTAAGGTTACCGTTAGAAAGTAAACCTCTTCAAGCTCTAGTTTCAGAGCCAGTTAAACCAATTATTGATACAGTGGTAATGTCTAACGCTGTTCATGCTTATGTTAGTCAGTCTGACAAAGGTGAACTTGTAATAGGTGCTGGTACTGATGATTATATTTCTTATTCACAAAAAGGTAGTCACGATATTGTTGAAGGGACATTAAATGCAATCTTAGAACTTTATCCAATTTTTAGTAGAATGAGAATGCTTCGACAATGGGGTGGAATTGTTGACATCTGTCCAGATGCTAGTCCTATTATTAGTAAAACGACAGTAAAAGGTTTGTACTTTAATTGTGGTTGGGGAACTGGTGGATTTAAAGCAACACCTGGATCGGGTGATTTATTCGCTCACACAATAGCAAATGATGAACCACATAAATTAAATGCAGCATTTAATTTAAATAGATTTATTAGTGGAGACCTTGTTGATGAACATGGTGCAGCGGCGGTAGCTCACTAATGTTTTTAATTACCTGTCCTTTTTGTGGTGAACGTGAACAAAGTGAATTTAAAGCTGGTGGTGAAGCACATATTGAAAGACCTAAACAACCCACAGAATTAAGTGATGATGAATGGGCAGAATACTTGTTTATGAGAAAAAACATTAAAGGTATTCAATTTGAAAGATGGAACCATGCTCACGGTTGTAGAAAATGGTTTAACATGGTTAGGGATACTTCTAATGACAAAATTAAAGCCGTATATAAAATGGGTGAAAAACCTCCTATAAAATAATTTAATGTCAAAAAATTTAAGAGTTACAACCAGTAAATATATTGACGAAACTTCTAGAGTTTCTTTTAAATTCAATGGCAAATCTTATTTTGGATACAAAGGCGATACTCTTGCTTCAGCTCTACTTGCTAACGATATTCATTTAGTAGGACGAAGTTTTAAATATCATAGACCACGTGGAATAATGACTTCAGGGTCTGAAGAGCCTAATGCAATCGTACAAGTTAATAACAACACAGCACTAACAGAACCAAATGTTAGAGCAACCGAACTTGAGATATATCATGGGCTAGAAGCAACTAGCCAAAACTGTTGGCCTAGTGTTGACTTTGATATTGGAGGTATAAATAATTTCTTATCCCCTCTTCTACCTGCTGGTTTTTATTACAAAACTTTTATGTGGCCTGCTAACTTTTGGGAAAAGTATGAATATGTTATAAGACATTCTGCAGGACTTGGAAAATCTCCAACAGAGCCTGACCCTGACATATATGATCATAAATATATTCATTGTGATGTTTTGGTAATTGGAGCTGGTATTAGTGGAATTATGGCTGCAAAAACTGCAGCAAAAAATAATCTCAAAACATTATTGCTTGATGAAAAAAATGAAATTGGAGGATCTACAATTTTCCAAAACTCTGAACATGTAAAAATAAATAATCAAAATTCTTCTGCATGGTTAGAAAATGAAATTAATGAATTAAAAAATATTGAAAACCTAGAAATTAAAACAAGAACTAGTGTTGCCGCTTATCATGGGTACAACTATTTATTGGCGAGAGAAAACTTAACTGATCATCTTCCTAAAAATGAAAAAAATAAAAAAGTAAGACAAAGGTTATTAAAAATTAGAGCTAAAAAAGTTATTGTTGCTACAGGCTCTTTAGAAAGACCTCTAGTGTTTAACAATAACGATAGACCAGGCATTATGCTTTCATCTGCAGTTAAAAAATATGCAGATTATTATGGTGTTGCAACTGGCCAAAAAAATATATTTTTTACTAATAATGACACAGCTTATGAAAGTGCAATTTCATTACAAAAAAAAGGTATTAAGGTTGAAGCAATCATAGACATTAGAGAACAATCTAATACTGCATTTACTAAAGAAGCTGAGGGTTTAGGGATCAAGGTTTATAGATCACACACAATTGTAAATACAGAAGGCTATAAAAAAATTAATAAAATTACGATAATGGAATTATCAAGAGATGGACAATCTTTTGCAAGTCCAGAAAAGATAGAGCTTGATTGTGATTGTCTAGCAATTGCTGGTGGATGGACGCCAGCTGTTCATTTATTTACTCAATCTGGAGGTAAATTAAAATTTAGAGAAAAAGATCAAGTTTTTATTCCTGATATATACCCATCAGATCAAATTAGTATTGGCTCAAGTAATGGTGATTTTGAATTAGATGATTTGATTAAAAATTCTATAAAATCTTTAAAAGAATTTCTAGATATAAAAGAAACTGACTTTGACAATTTAGAAATAAATTGTCCTAAAGATAATGAGATTAGAACTATTTGGTTACTTCCATCTGATAAAGTTTTAGGAAAAACAAAACCTTTCGTTGATTATCAAAATGATGCAACTGCAAAAGATATTAAGCTTGCACTAAAAGAGGGCTTTAGATCAATTGAGCATGTAAAAAGATACACCACAACTGGAATGGGTACTGATCAAGGTAAGCTTGGTAATATGCATGCTCTTGGTATTATTGCAGAAACAGCTGGTGTTAAGATGGGTGAGCTTGGAACTACGACGTTTAGACCCCCTTACACTCCTTTAACATTTGGAACAATTGTTGGACGAAATGTCGGTGAATATTTTGATACATTTAGAAGAACTCCAATGAATAACTGGCATATAGAAAATAAAGCTGAATTTGAAAATGTAGGTCAGTGGAAAAGAGCTTGGTACTATCCAAAAGATAATGAAACTATGCATGATGCGGTTCAAAGAGAAAGTAAGGCTGCAAGAAATAGTGCTGGTATATTAGATGCTTCAACGCTTGGTAAAATTGACATTCAGGGAACTGATGCTTCAGAATTTTTAAATAGAGTTTATACAAATGCTTGGTCAAAACTAGCCATAGGAAAATGTCGTTATGGTTTAATGCTTAACGAAGATGGTATGGTTTACGATGATGGAGTTACAACCAGACTAGATGAAAATCATTATATCATGACAACAACAACTGGTGGTGCTGCAAACGTATTAGGAAAATTAGAAGATTACCTTCAAACAGAATGGCCTGAGCTAGATGTTTATTTGTCATCAGTTACTGATCATTATGCAACAGCTAGTATCTGTGGGCCAAATAGTAAAAAAATTCTAAATAAATTAATACCTAATCTTGATCTTTCAGATGAAAACTTTCCACACATGTCTTTCAAGAATGCAAAAATTGATAATATTAAATGTAGAATTATGCGTATTAGTTTTACAGGTGAACATAGTTATGAAATCAATATTCAGGCAAACTATGGAGAAGACTTATGGAAAAAATGCATGGAAGCAGGTGAAGAATTTAACATCACTCCTTACGGCACCGAGACAATGCACTTATTAAGAGCTGAAAAAGGATTTATTATTGTTGGTCAAGATACTGATGGAACAATGACACCCATAGATTTACAAATGGATTGGATTGTTAGTAAAAAGAAATATGACTTTATTGGTAAAAGATCTCTTTATAGATCAGACACTATTAAAGAAGATAGAAAACAATTAGTGGGTTTAGTGACAGATAATCCAACTGAAGTTTTAGAAGAAGGAGCTCAGATAATTGCTGACACTAGTTTAAAACCAGTTGAAATGTTAGGTCATGTAACATCAAGTTACTATAGTCCTAATTTAAATAAATCTATTGCACTAGCTGTAGTTAGAGGTGGTAAAAATATGCTAGGTCAAAAATTATTTATTCCAATGGAAGATAAAAATATTAATGTAACTATTGTTGATCCTGTTTTTTTTGATAAAGAAAATGTGAGGTTAAATGCTTAATTATAAAACCTCTATTAAAGGTGATGTGACTTATTCTGATTTAGTGATTAAAGAAATTAAACCTATTATGAAGTTAATCATAAGAGGCAAAACAAAAGATTTTATTACAGCTATTGGTAAAAATCTTAATATGGTCTTACCTACTATAGCTAATACATCTACATCAGCAGAACAATTAACTGCATTTTGGTTAAGTCCTGATGAATGGATGCTGATATCAAATGAAACTGTGAGTGAGGACAGTAATACTTATCAAGTTGAAGATGAATTAGTTAAAAACATATCTAAAGTTAAATTAGGTGCAGTAACTGATGTGAGTGACCAATTTGTAATGCTGAATATAAAAGCTGTCTCTTATACACATCTGACGCTGCCGACGACTCCTTACGTGTAG
>OJFY01000159.1_pt1 | contig 9861 bp, 10 predicted proteins | sample 1594381 | NCBI WGS metagenome assembly OJFY01 (sample SAMN05416751, study PRJEB24817) | seawater metagenome | isolation source: Sea water | place: Canada:Atlantic | collected 2013-07
GTAAGGAGTCGTCGGCAGCGTCAGATGTGTATAAGAGACAGAGATTACACAAGAAAACTTTCTGAACTTACAGAAGAAGAGGTTGAGAGCTTAAGAACAGCTATCGGAACTTATGTTGTAGAGGGTGATCTTAGAAGGAATATTAGTCAAAATATTAAAAGATTAATGGATCTTGGTAGCTATAGAGGAATTAGACATAGAAGAAAGTTACCTACTAGAGGTCAGAACACAAAGAATAATGCTAGAACTAGAAAAGGTGCTAAAAAACCAATGAGAGGATCATAAGATGGCGGTTAAAGGAAAAAAAGGTAAGAAAATTGTTACTGACGGAGTGGCTCATATCCATTCTTCCTTTAATAATACAATCGTTACTATTACTGATAAGCAAGGTAACACTTTATGCTGGGCAACGTCAGGCGGTTCTGGCTTTAAGGGCTCAAGAAAAAGTACACCTTTTGCAGCACAGATTGCTGCTGATAAAGCTGGAAATGCAGCTAAAGAGTTTGGCATGATTAACTTAGACGTTAAAGTTAAGGGCCCTGGTGGAGGTAGAGAGTCTGCGATCAGATCTCTAAATTCATGTGGATTAAAGATTAGAAGTATTACAGATGTGACACCGCTTCCTCATAACGGTTGTCGTCCATCTAAAAAACGAAGAGTTTAACGGAGTAACAAATGGCAAGATATACAGGACCTACATTAAGACTTTCAAGAAGAGAAGGAACAGACTTATTCTTGAAAAGTGGTATTAGAGCAATTGAATCAAAATGTAATATGGATTCTCCTCCAGGAGTTGCTGCTGGAGCAAGAAGAGGAAGACTTTCAGATTACGGACTTCAGCTTAGAGAAAAACAGAAAGTTAGACGTATGTATGGCGTTCTTGAAAAGCAGTTCAGAAATTATTATAAAAAAGCAGCCTCATCTAAAGGTAATACAGGTGAGAATCTTTTATCTCTACTTGAAAAGAGAATGGATAATGTCGTATACAGAATGGGTTTTGGCTCAACAAGGGCTGAAGCTAGACAAATGGTTTCACACAAAGCATTTAAAGTTAACGGGCAAGTTGTGAATATCCCTTCATACCAAATGCAAGCAGGAGATGAGGTTCAAGTTAGAGATAACAAGAAAGGTCATCTTAGGATAGCCTCAGCGCTTAAAATTGCCGCTACAAGAGAAGAGTGTGATTGGATTGAAGTCGATGAAGCAAATTTAAAAGGTGTATTTAAGTCAGTTCCAGATAGAACAGACCTTAGTACTGAAATTAACGAAAATCTTATTGTTGAGCTTTACTCAAAATAATACTTTAAAGGCGGAGAAAAACTATGCAAACATCAGTAATAGATCTATTGGTCCCAACTGAAATACAGGTGGACGATATTACACCTAACTTATCCAAGGTAACACTTGAGCCTTTAGAGAGAGGTTTTGGTCATACGCTTGGTAATGCGCTAAGAAGAATTCTTTTATCTTCTATGCCAGGAGCTGCTGTCACAGACGTTTCAATTGACGGTATATCCCATGAATACAGTACTATTGAAGGTGTTAGAGAAGATGTGATAAATATACTTCTTAATATTAAAGATATGCCTGTTAGTCTTATTGAAGGTAATTCAGCAGAGATAGTCCTAGATGTAACGGGTCCTTGTGATGTCCTTGCTTCTTCTTTTACTGTACCTGCAAATGTTGAACTTGTTAATCAAGATTTTCATATTGCAACGATCGTAGATAAAGTTAATCTTAAAATGACATTATCTGTTAATACTGGAAGAGGTTACGAGCCTGCAGACTTGAGAGATGATGAAGACAGAGTCGTTGGAGCTTTAAAATTGGATGCTTCATATAGCCCAGTAAGAAGAGTTTCTTATACTGTTGATAATGCAAGATTTGAAAAAAGAACTGACTTAGATAAATTAATAATTGAACTTGAAACTGATGGTACTTTAGATCCAAAAATGGCTATTGAGCATTCAGCAACAATTCTTCAACAACAGCTAAGTGCTTTTGTTGATCTAGATGCAATTGCTGAGCAAGAAGCTAAGAAAGATCAAAACGACTTTGATCCAATACTATTAAGATCAATTGAAGAACTTGAGCTTACTGTTAGATCAACTAATTGTTTAAAAGCTGAAAGTATTTTTCTTATTGGTGATCTTATCCACAGATCAGAATTTGATTTATTAAAAACTCCGAATCTAGGTAAAAAATCTCTTAATGAGATTAAAGATGTACTTGCATCTAAAAATCTTTCCCTAGGTATGAATGTAGACAATTGGCCACCAGTAGGATAAAAAATGAGACATAGAAAAGCAGGAAGAAAACTTAATAGGAATTCTTCTCATAGAAAAGCGTTATTAAAAAACTTAGCGATAGCTTTGATTGAGCAAGATATCATAAGAACTACTCTTCCAAAAGCTAAAGAGCTTAGAAAGACTATTGAACCGCTTATCACTTTAGGTAAGGAAGATACAGTTGCTAATAGAAGGCTTGCTTTCAGTAGACTAAGATCGGACGCTGCAGTTGGTAAGTTATTTTCAGAAATCTCTGTAAACGCTAAAGATAGAAAGGGCGGATACACAAGAATTATTAAAGCTGGTTTTAGACCAGGTGATAAAGCTGATATGGCTTACATCGAGCTTGTTGATAGAAACAATAATGATGTAGCTGACTCAGACACACCTGAGCTTAAAGAAGACTCAGCAGCTTAACTTAAAGCATTTTCTCTAGATATTGACCTGTGAAGGAGTTGCCGACTTTAGCAACCTCTTCAGGGGTTCCTGTAGCTATAATCTTACCCCCACCACTCCCACCTTCTGGACCTAGATCTATAATCCAATCAGCTGTTTTAATGACATCAAGATTATGTTCTATAACAACAACAGTGTTACCTTGATTCTTTAGTCTTTCCAGAACTGTTAAAAGCAACTCAATATCTGCAAAGTGGAGACCTGTTGTTGGCTCATCTAGAACAAACAAAGTTTTACCCGTACTTCTTTTTGAAAGTTCTTTAGCTAGTTTTATTCTCTGAGCTTCTCCTCCAGAAAGAGTGATAGCAGACTGACCTAAGGTGATATAACCAAGTCCAACATCGTTAAGTGTAGCTAGCTTCTTTTTAATTGCAGGCAATGCATTAAAGAATTCTAAAGCTTCTTCAACAGTCATATTAAGCATGTCGCTTATATTTTTTCCTTTATACCTTACTTCTAATGTCTGTTCGTTATACCTTCTCCCTTCACAAACATCACACTTTACATAAACATCAGCTAGGAAATGCATCTCCACTTTTATCATTCCATCACCCTGGCAAGCCTCACATCTTCCTCCTTTAACATTAAAGCTGAACCTTCCAGGCTTATAGCCTCTAGATTTTGCTTCAATTGTCTGAGTAAGAAGATCTCTAATATAAGAGAATAAACCTGTATAGGTTGCAGGGTTAGATCTGGGGGTTCTCCCAATAGGGGATTGGTCAATGCTAATGACTTTATCTAAATGCTCTAAACCTTCTATCTTGTCGCACTTTATTTCTTTAGTTAATTTTGATTTATTTAACATAAACGAACTTAATGGAAGTAGAGTTTGGTTGATTAGGGAGGATTTTCCTGAACCTGAAACTCCAGTGATACACGTGAATAAACCAACGGGTATTTCAGCAGAAATATTTTGTAAATTATTTTCCGAAGAATTAACAATTTTAATATTTTCATTTCCTCGAGACATTCGTTTCTTAGGAATCTTAATTTCTCTTTCCCCAGATAAATACTGAGCTGTGATAGAATTTTTATTTTTTAAGATATCTTCCAAGGTACCTTCAGCACAAATTTCACCACCATGTTTTCCAGCCCCAGGGCCAATATCAATTATATGATCTGCACATCTAATCGCTTCTTCATCGTGCTCAACAACAATAACTGTATTTCCCAAATTCTTTAGATTGTTTAAAGTTTTGATAAGCTTTTCATTATCTCTTTGATGTAACCCAATAGATGGTTCATCTAATACATAAGTTACACCTACTAATCCTGATCCTATTTGGCTGGCAAGCCTAATTCTTTGCGCCTCACCACCAGAAAGGGTTTCAGCACTTCTTTCCAGTGTTAAGTAACTCAAACCAACATCTTCTAAAAAAGTTAATCTTTCGGTTATTTCTTTTAATATTTTTTCTGCTATCTTCTTTTTTGCACCATCTAATTTCATTTTCTTTGTGAAATCCAAGGCCTCATTAATCCTCATTCCAGTAATAGAATGTATAGGAGTTTCATTTATGAAAACATTTCTTGATTGGGTATTTAATCTTGACCCTTCGCACTCATCACATGAACTTTTAGACATAAGCTTCGACAGCTCATCTCTTATAAAGTCTGAATCAGTCTCTTTAAAGCGTCTTTCAGTACTAGGAATTATCCCTTCAAACTTATGCTTGCGAACTATCTTGCTTCCACTTCTAAATCTATGTGAGAAATCAACCTTATCTTTTGATCCCCATAAAATAATATCTTTAATATCTTGAGGATAGTCTTTCCATTTAGTTGTTAAGCTAAAATCATAATGAACACCCAGACATTTAAGCTGATAAAAATAAAATCTATTTCTTCTTGTCCAGCCCTTAATAGCCCCATTTGAAATAGAAACATCATCATCTTGTATTAGTCTTTTCTCATTAAAGTATTGAATTACTCCAAGACCATCACATCTTGTACATGCGCCATAAGGATTATTAAAAGAAAACATCCTTGGTTCTAATTCAGCAATTGCATAACCACATTGAGAGCATGAAAAGTTTGATGAAAATAATATAGATAATTTTTTATCTAGATTTTCAATTTCTACCAAGCCATTTGAAAGCGTTAAGGATGTTTCTATTGATTCTGCCAGTCTAGATCTATCTTCATCATCATCTTTTATTACTAATCGATCTATAACTGCTGAGATATCATGCTTTTTATTTTTTTCTAGTTCTGGAAATTCCTCAATAGGGTAAACAACACCATTTACCTTAACTCTTACATATCCGCTTTTTCTAAGATCTTCATATATTGCTAGATGTTCTCCCTTTTTACCTCTAACAATAGGGGATAGAATCATAATTTTAGTATTCTCTTTTATTTTCAAGACCTCATCGCATATTTCAGAAACAGTCTTAGCTTTCAGTTCCTCATTATGATCTGGGCAAATAGGTGAGCCTATTCTTGAATATAACAGCCTTAGGTAATCATATATCTCAGTTACTGTTCCTACTGTTGATCTTGGGTTGTGAGAGGTTGCCTTCTGTTCTATAGAAATAGCCGGTGATAGACCTTCAATTTGATCTACATCTGGTTTTTCCATCATTGACAAAAATTGTCTAGCATAGGTAGATAGTGATTCAACATACCTTCTTTGACCTTCAGCATAAATCGTATCAAATGCTAGTGATGATTTACCTGAGCCTGATAAGCCTGTTATTACAACAATCTTATTTCTCGGTATTTCAAGACTAATATTTTTAAGATTATGGGTTCGAGCGCCTTTGATATAAATACTATCCATATGATAAAAAATCCGTGATGAAAAAATTAATTTAGGTTAAACTTCTAACAATATTATAAGAGGTAAATATGAGCAGAGGCGTAAATAAAGTAATTTTAGTTGGTAATTTAGGTCAAAAACCTGAAATGAGATATACAGCAACTCAATCAGCTGTAGCTAATATCTCTATTGCAACTACTGAGTCATGGAAAGATAAAGAAAGCGGCGAGATGAGAGATAAAACAGAATGGCATAAAGTTGTTTATTTTGGAAAACTTGCTGAAATAGTTGAGAAATATTTAGATAAAGGTTCAAGCGTTTACATTGAAGGCAAACTTCAAACTAGAAAATGGCAGGATAAAAGCGGTGCTGATAGATGGACTACAGAAATTGTAGGAAATGAATTAACTATGCTTGGATCAAGATCATCTGGTTCTGATTCTTCTATGGGCTCTAATTCTCAAATGGGTTCCTCTCAATCAGAATCCCCTTTCCCAAAAGATGACGATTCAGGAACGGGTTTAACGGACGATGATATTCCATTTTAATACCTAGTACCTAAGTGTGAATTTTAAAACGATTATCTTTTCTGAAAAGAATTCATTAGCGTTAATTACTCTTAATAGGCCTGAAAAGCTAAATGCATTCAACCAAGCTATGCTTGGTGAAATGCTAGAAGCGTTTGATTACATCGATAAAAAGGACTCCATAAGAGCTGTAGTTATAGCGGGAGCTGGTAGGGCATTCTGCGCAGGCGCAGATCTTTCAGCTGGAGAAAAAACCTTTAATACTGAGTTTGATAACTCAAAAAAATATACCGAAGATTTTAGAAGAGATTCCGGTGGCATTCTTACCTTAAGAATGTATAGATGCTTAAAGCCAATTGTTGTAGCTTGTAATGGAGCCGCGGTTGGAGTTGGAGCTACCATGCAACTAGCTGCAGATGTTCGAATAGCATCAACATTAAGCAAGTTCTCTTTTCCATTTGCAAAGAGAGGGATAGCACCAGATGCATGCTCTAGCTGGTTTTTACCAAAAATAGTAGGCATTTCAAAAGCTTTGGAATGGTCTTATTCAGGAGAGTTATTTAGCGCATCAGACGCTTATGAGGCGGGTCTTGTTTCATATTTAGTTGAACCAAATGAATTAATGGATAAAGCAACTCAAATAGCTAATAAATTTATTAAAGAATCCTCTCCAGTTTCAATCGCATTAACTAGACAGATGATGTGGAGTTTGTCTTCAACATCGTCACCTGAAGAGGCGCATATAATAGATAGCAAGGTCATTGATTCAAGAGGCTCATCAGGTGATGCTGCTGAAGGCGTTATGTCTTTTTTAGAAAAGAGAACTGCAGTTTATCCTAATAACATTTCTACCGACATGCCATCAATTTTTCCTTGGACAAAAAGTAAATTTAAAGATCAGGAGTAATTAAAATCATGTTATTTAATCCATACGAGCTTAAAAATACTGTTTTAAGAAATAGAATTGTTATGGCTCCAATGACAAGGAGCATGTCTCCTGGAGGAGTTCCTACTCAAGCAGTCATTGATTATTATGAAAGAAGAGCTAAGGCTGAGGTTGGCCTTATTATTACTGAAGGTATAGAAGTTAGCCATAAAGCCTCTAGCGCTTACCCTGACGTTCCTAGGCTAGATAGTGAAGAAGCAAGAAACGCTTGGAGAAAAGTTGTGACGGGTATTAAGAAACATGATGGCGCAGTGGTGGCTCAGTTGTGGCATTGTGGCGGCTTTAGAAAATTAGGCATGGCCCCAGAGCCAGAAGTTCCTGGTCATACAGCCTCGGGTCTCGTAAGACCTGGAAAAAAAGTGGCTCATGAAATGACCATTCAAGATATTAATGAAACTATTCAAGCTTTTGCTTCTGATGCTAAGTTTTGTGAAGAAATTGGTTTCGATGGAGTAGAAATCCATGGTGCTCATGGCTATCTAATTGATAACTTCTTTTGGAATGGCACAAATGTAAGAGAGGATATGTATGGAGGATCAACTGCAGAAAGATCTCAATTGGCAACTGAAATTGTGAAAGCAATAAGATCAGAAGTAAGTAGTAATTTTATTGTTGGGCTGAGATTTTCACAATGGAAGCAACAAGACTATGAAGCAAGATTAGCTTCCACTCCTGAAGAGCTCAAAACAGTGCTTACTCCACCTGCAGAAGCTGGACTTGATTATCTCCATTCAAGTATGAGAAGATTTTGGGATAGTGAATTTAGCGGATCTGAAGAAAATTTAGCTTACTGGACAAAAAAACTTTTAGGACTTCCAACTATCAGTGTTGGAAGCGTAGGTCTTGACTCTGAATTTATTGACATGAGTGCACCTGCATCACCTACAAATATCAATAAAGCAATTGAAGATATCAATAATAGTAAATACGATATGGTCGCAGTTGGTAGAGCTCTTATATCAGACCCTGAATGGGTAATTAAGATGAAAGAGGGCAGGTTAGAAGATGTTATTCCTTATACTAAAGAAGCTTTATTCAAACTTTACTAATTTTTACTTAATACCAAACTCGCGTTAGTTCCACCAAATCCAAATGAGTTACTCATTACAGAGGTTATATTTTTTGATATTGTTTCAGTATTAATATTAATACCTTCTGCTTCTTCACATAACTCTTCTGAATTAATATTCGGAGCTATAAAACCTTCATTCAGCATCATTATAGAATATATGGCTTCTTGAGCTCCCGTTGCTCCAAGCGAGTGACCAGTCATCGATTTGGTAGAACTAATAATTGGACATTCAGTAGCAAATAACTCTTTGATTGCATTAAGTTCAGCAATATCACCAACAGGCGTACTTGTTCCGTGAGTATTAATATAGTCAACTGAAGATCCGTAAATATCCAGTGCACCTTGCATGCATCTTAGAGCTCCTTCTCCAGATGGCGCAACCATGTCGTAGCCATCAGAGGTAGCAAAATAGCCAGAAAGCTTAGCTAAGATATTTGCGTTCCTTTTTTTGGCATGCTCCTCTTCTTCTAAAATTAAAATTCCCGACCCACCGGCTATAACAAAACCATCTCTATTTTTGTCATACGGCCTAGATGCAATTGTTGGAGTGTCATTAAATTTTGAAGAGAGAGCTCCCATGGCATCAAATAAATTTGAAGAACTCCAGTGCTCATCTTCTCCTCCGCCTGCAATAATAATATCTTGTTGTCCTGACCTTATTAAATCAGCCCCATGTCCAATACAGTGAGCACTTGTAGCGCAGGCTGAGGATATAGAATAATTTATCCCTTTTAATTTAAAAGCTGTTCCTAGGATTGCTGAAATAGAACTTGCCATCGATTTGGTAACTGCATATGGCCCAATTCGCTTTGGTCCTTTCTCCCTAGTAATATCTGAAGTAGATAGCATGACTCTTGTGGAGGAGCCACCAGAACCAGCAACTATTCCCACTCTTGGTGAATTAAGATATTCCTCCTCCAGACCAGACATCTTAATAGCATCCTTTGCAGCTAGATAAGAATATGCTGAAGCTTCACCCATAAACCTTAATAACTTTCTATCAATTAATTCTGAATAATCTAAATCGATAGAACCAGATATTTGACTTCTAAAGCCCATATCAGAATATGATTGATTTGAAGTTATCCCAGATTTACCTTCTTGAAGACTACTAAGAACCTCATCATAGGTATTCCCTATACAAGATTTAATTCCAACACCAGTTACCACTACATTTTTCATTAGAAATTACCCGGATCTTTAAATAAGCCTACCTTAAGTTTTTCAGCATTATAAATTTCTTTATCATCTACAAACATTTTACCATTAGCAACACCAAGAACTGCGCCACGATTAATTACCTTCTTAATATCTATTTCATACCTGACTATTTTTGCAGAAGGAAGCACTTGCCCAGAGAATTTAATTTTTTCTGCGCCTAAAGCTCTTCCAATACCTGGAAGTCCTGACCATAAAAGATAAAAGCCTAAAAGTTGCCACATAGCATCAAGCCCCAAGCAGCCAGGCATTACTGGATCTTTTTTGAAATGGCAATCAAAAAACCATAACTCAGGATTAATATTTAAAACTGCAGTGATACTTCCTTTTTGAAACTCACCACTAAAATTATCAATATTAGAAATTTCATCAAACATCAGCATTTGATCTGCTGGCAATCTTCCATCTCCTTCGTTGGTAAAGAGATTTCCTTTAGAACATTCAATTAACTCTTGTTTTGAATAGCTTTGTTGAGGTTTAAAACTCATTTCTTCCTGTACATTGCTGAATTAACTAATTCTATCATTTCTTTGCTGATATTTTTATCATCAATTAAATCTGTCTCTTATACACATCTGACGCTGCCGACGACTCCT
>OJFY01000161.1_pt1 | contig 9785 bp, 3 predicted proteins | sample 1594381 | NCBI WGS metagenome assembly OJFY01 (sample SAMN05416751, study PRJEB24817) | seawater metagenome | isolation source: Sea water | place: Canada:Atlantic | collected 2013-07
TCAGATGTGTATAAGAGACAAGGGGGGTGGCGGGGCCTTACCGGGTGGCGCTTTCGACTTGGGCGCTGCGCCGTCGCCTGCGTCTGCGATGGCGCTGACCTCTCGGATGAAGGCCATGGGGTCAACGTTGTCCATGGCCTCGAGAGCGCCCGCCTCCGTGAGGTGCGCCGCGTCCGCGCGCAGCGAGGCTGATACGTGGCGGGCGTAGGCGTCCGGAGTGAGGCGCGCATATATCTTCACGGCGGCGTCGCTGCGCCACCTTCCGAAGAGCTTGACGAGGTCAAGGCTCCTTCCATCGGGGTGGTCGGGGTCGACCGCGGCCCGAAGGGAGCACGCTAGCGTCACGCGCCACGAGTGCCACGAGCGCGCCGCTGCTTGCTCGGAGCCGATGGCGAGGCTCATGAGCTTAGCGAAACGAGCGGTGACCCATGACGCTGCCACTGGAGGCGGGCACTCGTCGGGGTCGCCCGAGGCGGCGGTGACGTCGAAGAAGAGGGGGTAGTGCGCCCTCTTCCCCTGAGGCGCTGGGTACTTGAGTTCGAGCGCCTGGAGAGCGAGCGCTATGCTCATGTGCTCGCCGGGGATGATGTCGAACGTCATCACGCAGCCTCCCCAATTCATATTGAATGGGTCAGACTTGCTCGCGACCGGCCTTATCTCAAGGCGGTCCGCCCTGGCAATATTCTCGGGGGTGGGGTGGAGCTTGCGGCCCTTGAGGTACCAGGTCAGGCTCGCCCTCGAGAACCATTTACCGCCCGCGCAGAGTTCGGCTTTGCGGGCGCCGGTGCACCTCGCAAAGGCGAGCATCCGATGCCACATTTCGTGCTCCGCCACCGTCCAGCCGGGGACCGAGTGGAAGAGGAGCACGTTGAGGAGAGCCTTCTCGTGCGCGCGCGAGAAGGGTTGCTTGCGCCGCGGCGCGAGAATCTCGTCGTCGAAGTGGCGCCGGATATAGCTCCGCAGCGTGCCCTTAAGCGTGCGCCTCACCGAGGCCTGCTTCGGGAGGAGGGACCCGTACTCGCCGAGCACCGTGCGCGCGTGCGAGTAGGCGTCCCAGGCGCTCTGCGGCTTCGCCTCCTTATCAGCTTTCGAGCGCGGCTGCATGAAGGCGGCCGTGTACATGAGGGCGAAGGACGCCACGTAGGTTTCGCGCACCTCGTCCAACTCGTCCGTGGGGCGCAGGGGAGGGGTGTCCATGGCCTCGCAGGCCTTGACCCACCAACTCCATCCCCACTCGTCTTTGCGCCGCGTCGAGTCCTCGCGCGACATGGCGTTCCGTACGTCGACGTCGGCCACCATGGCGCGTAGCCCCGTCGGGTCGTTCGGGTAGATAGCGTACGCCGAGGGGTCGTTCGCGAGCCTAGTCGCCGCGCGCGCGGACCCAAGGGCGCGCACCGCCGCCGCCGTGCGCGGGCGGAGCCTCGCTTGGTCGCCCTGCATGCCCGCACTTGGGGAGCACGCCGGCTGCGCCGCGGGCCGTATAACTGCCGGCTCCTTTGGTGCCGGCGGCGAGAGGAGCCGCGGGGGTCTGACTCGTGGTTCGGACGCCGCCCTCGGTGGCGACATGCGCGGCGCGTTCGCCACCGCCGGCATTGTTGCGGCGTGTGCGCCGCGAGGGGGGGAGCGCCTCGCCTTCGGGCTTCGCCTTGCTGGGGATACGAGCTGCGGGCTTGGTGAGCACGCATGCCGCCGCGGGTGCGCCTCTTGGGGGCTCGGCGCCGCCGGGCGTCGCCGCCCGCGCGGCGGGGAGGCTGCGCTCCGCCGCGGCGAGATGGTGGACATGTACTTGATCACCTCGTCCTCTCGCGGCGACGCTGCCGAGGCCCCTATAACCGGGTGGGCGCGGGGAGTAGGGGCGGCACCGCAGTCGAGCTCCTGCTTGGGGGGTGCCGGCTTCGCGCGCTTGGCGTCGCGCTGCGGCTCTCGGTCGTCGTCTTCGTCCTCCTCGAGTGCTATGCGTAGCGCCCACGCCATGAAGGCCTCCACCTCCTTCGTGGTTTCCACGAATGTGAGACGCACTCCACACGCCGCCGCGTAGGCCTGGAGGATGTCCCAGTGCCCCCTCGAGCCGGCGTCGTCGATGGTGTTCGCCTTGCCGCTGATGTGCTGCGCCGCCGACCTCTCAATGAAGTCGGCGACGCCCGGCAGCGTGCGCCACGTCGAGTAGATGCGCTGCAGCTTGCGCGCCTTCGACTTGCCCATCACGAAGGCCACTGCCGCCGTCGCGTCCATCTGGAGGAGGAACTTGACGTACGGCAGGAGGGGCGCTAGCAGCAGCGCCGCGAGCGCCGGCCCGAGGGCCTCCGTGACGGTGATATGTACTTGCCGCCACGGCCCGGCGAGCGGGAAGCGGAAGCATAGGCCTTGCGCGTGGCCGAAGATCGCCGGGTCCTTCGCGCCACGCTCGTCCACGAGCTCGTTCGTGATAGGGTCGTGGCTGCCTGTACATGCGTCGGAGGAGACGATGACAGGCGGCGCCGGCGCCTCGAGCTTCGGCGCCTTCGCCTCGGTGAGGGCGCTAGCAAACGACGCGGCGCCCGTGAGAGAGATGGAGCACTCGAGCAGCAGCAAGTTCGCGCGGCAGTCGGAAGCGACGGCCACCTTGGAGTGGCGGTGCTTGACCGCGAAGCGGTGCTGCTTGCCTAGGCCATTCATGAGCGGCCGGTCGAGAGCTAAGATCTCGACCACGTGCCCGAGGAGTCCCGCTGCCCTCTCGAATTGCTTCGGCGTTAGCACGCCACCTCGCGCCTCGCGGCACGCTCGCAGGGCGCGCGCTCTCTTCGAGGGGGTGAGGGTGCCGAAGCCGGCGTTCGCCACTAGCCGGGCGCCGATGTGGTCGCCCCAGGTCCCCACGGGGTTCTTGGGGAGGTCGGCCATGAGCACGCCTACCTCCTCGTTGCATTCGATAATGTCTCGAGCGAGCAACGCGGCCCTCTTGCGGCCTAAGCATGGCGACGCCGAGTCGTCCGTGAAGCAGCCCGACCAATAAAGGCGGGCGTGCTCCGGGCCGAGGCGCTCGCGGCGCTCCTTGCAAATGCGCCGTAGCTCCGGGGGATCCTCGAGGGCGAGCTCCGGTTCCCGAGCGTCCGCGCGCGCGCGCACTGGCGTGAACAAGCGGCTGCCGACCGCCGACGCCACATTCGAGACAGGGGAGCGGCCCATATTGGCGACCAACTCCCCGACGAGGCAAACGGCGTATTCGCCCCCCACCTTCGCCACCGCGTGGAACTGGCTAGTCCAATACTCATCGGGGTGAGTACCGAATTGCCAGAACCACCAGCGGAAGTCCGTGATAATCACGAACACCCACTGGTTGACTTGGCGAGCGATGGCGAGGAGGGTTGCCATCGCCTGGTACACCGTGGCGGGGGAGTGCTTCCTCTCCTTGTGCCACTTGAAGGGCTCGTCGGCCACGTGGTCGCCGCGCCTCCAACAGCTCCAGCAGAAGAGGCGCCCCCACCAAGTGTGGGCGCCTCGAGTGGAGTCGGCAACTTTTGCGCCGCAGAAGTCGCACCTCGAGCCCCACGCCGTCACCTTGAAGGGCGTCGAGGGCGGCGCCGTGCCTTCGCGCGGTTGCATAGGCCCCGCGAGCTCGTTGAATGAACGGCACGTGGGGCCCGTGGGCTCGCCGTGAGGCGCCTCTCTCGTCTGGGGGAGGCCGTATGGCCATGACCCATTCGAGATTCGGCGCTTTTCAAACACCTTGTCCTTCTTGTCCACTGCTCCAACTGGCGAGGTCCACGCTGGAAGGGTTCTTACCGGCCATATTCGCGGCGGCTTCTTGCGCGCCGCCTCGGAGTTGCGAGCGCGAGCAAGGGGGCCCGTGAGCCAGCGGAGCGGCCGCAACTTGTACATGCCGGCCATGCGCAGCTTCGCTATGTCCTCCGCAATCGGGCGCACATGGGTCGCGAGGGACTCCATATTCGCCGCTACCCGCATCTGGCGGGGGCGGGAGGCCTTGTAGCGAAGCCCCTCGAAGACATGGGACAGCAGCTCGAGGTCGTCTGCGGGCTCGAAGACCTCCTTGAGCCTTTCGAGCAGCCACGGCGTGAACGGCGCCCTTGTGGTGTCCATAACCGAGAGGGCGCCGTCTGCCGCCACGTCGAAGATCACGCAGTTGGCTCGCCAAAATCCCACGCCGTCGGCGTGCGGGATCTTCTTGAAAGCGTGCTCGCCTCCGAGCAGATCTGGAGGGGGCGGCGGCGCCGCCTTGAGCCACGCTTTCATTTGGGCTTCCGACGCTCCCGGCGCGATGGGGTGGTCGAAGAAATACTTCTCGCGAGCAACGATCGCGTCGGTGGTCTTGAAGAGCGCCTTGACAAACCAGCCTGCGAGGGCTTCGGTGGCGTGCTTCGGAATCGGCCCAGGCGGGACCGATTGCGGAGGTAGGCGAGCGAGCATCTGGGATGTGAGCGGCAGCGGTTCCGGGACCGAGAGGAGGTCGGGGAACGGCGCCCACATGGCTTCCGGTGGCATCTGGGGCAAGCCTTGCGGCGGGGGGGTGACGTCGCCCGCTACCGCCGCCACCGAGGCGACGGTGGCGGACCACTCGCGCATCCGCCCGTCGCCGCGGTCTAGCTCAGCTAGCGCCGCCTTGAAGCCGCTTGCCTCGAGCTTGTCACGCTCCATGAACGCGGCCCACTCGAGAGCGGCTTCGCTTGACGCCTCCGCTCGGGCCCATTGCCTCGCATCGGCGTTGGGCACGAGGGGCTTGGGGGGCCCCGAGACCCCTACGATCGCCGCGTCGCCTCCTACTGGTTCGAAGACGTGCCGGAGGCGTCGCAGCGCCAGCGACGCATAGACTCGCCGCTTCGACGCTCCTAGCTGCGCCTCCGAGAGCCACGCCGGGCGAGACGAGTTTGGCGGCTCGGTCGGCAGGCCGGCCGAGCACGGGAGATGATCGGAGGGGGCAACGAACACGAAGTGGCGCTCCTCTCCGGAGGCGTGCGTATGGGCGAGCATAGGTTCGCTCCTGCACGCGAGGAGGGAGGCGACTGCGGCCGCTGCCTTGTCGAGGTCGGCAGCGGCGGCCACCTCCACCCCGAAGTAAGTTCCTTGGGGTAGGAGGAGCACGGGTACGCCGTGAAGCTGCATCGCGGGGATGAGGATAACACATCGGCGCGGCAGCTTCTCGGGAAGGGTGGGCGCCAGCAGAGCCGCCGCCGCGAGCGCTAGCGCAGAGAGAGCCTTCCCTCTGCGCTCTTCCTCCTCCAGAGAGGGCGCCGAGCAGATGCCCGGCGCCTTCCTAACGGGAGGGACAGCGAGCTTCGCGCGAAGGGCCGATGACCAGGCCCTCACGTGCGCCGCCGCGAATTGCGGCGGCGTCGACGCGCGCGCGATCGAGCGGAGGTCGTGGGGCAAGTCGTCGAAGTCATGGTGGTTAGAGCGCAGGGCTCCCTCGGGCCGCCCCGTTGGCGGCGCCGGGTTGACGCGCCGCAACCACCAATGCCACTCCTTCTTGAGGGGCACCCCAAAGTCCGCCAAGGAAGTGCGGACCGAGGGGGGGCCAAAGACGTACTCCAGGAACGAGGGGGGTTGTTCTAGGGCGACGGAGTCCGCCGCCCCTAGCAGCCACGCGAAGTGTATGACTGCCGCCTCGAGCTTCCTGGAGAGCATGTGGCCTCGCCACCTTGCCACAGCTGAATTGGCGGCGGCTATGGTGGCGGTGTGGCAGTCGGGGTTGCCCGTGGCCATAGGGATGGACCACGGGTACGCCCGCCACCAATCCTCCACGTCCCCGATGAAGTGGATGGAATCCTTCGCGGGGGGCGTGGTGGAGGGCCTGTTGGCGACCGAGGCGGCACTGAAGCCAGCCGCGGCCCACTCGTTCCTGAAGGCGCCCGTGTGCTCATGGAGCGCCACGGCGCTGAAAGGAGCGGCAACATAAGCCTCGAGTGATTGCAGGGCCCCGGGGGTTCGCGAGTCGAACTCACCTAACCAACGCACCGGGTCCCCTTTCGCCGGCCATCTGGCGTTCGCTGATTGGGCGGCGAGGAGGGTGGAGGATGAGGCGGCGAGGCAGGCCTCACGCGAGCAAGGCGCCGGGGGTTGGAGGTGGGCTTCGGCGCAGGTGGCGAACCCGTGTGGGCAGCGCACTGCGCACTTGGCGCCTCCACGCGTCCACCACGGGGGGGTGGAAGAGGGCGAGCACTTCGTGCATAGCACGAGGGTGTGCTTGAGGGGGAGCACTCCCGCCGCGAGTTGCCACGCGTTGTGATGGCACATAGACAGCACGGCGGGGGGTAGGACTGCGGCGGTGACCGGCCCCGCGGATCTCGCCGCATGCTGGGCAGGAGCTGGGCGAGGCGGCGAGATCTCCTCGATTCGAGGCGGGGAGGGCGGCGATGGTGGGGTGGCTAGCAGTTGCGGCGCGAGAGCGCTGCAGCTGTCGGCGGCGAGGGGCTGGGCGGCCTTGAGGTTCCCGACGTCGATGGCCTCTTCGACGCCGAGCGGCTGAGACTTGGGGGGGCTGGGCTTATGCGCGGGATGCGCCGCCGCCTCCTAGTCGTCGCCCGTATCCTTCGCCGCCCGCTTCTTCTTGCGCTTCTTGTCCTTCTCGCCGGCGTCCTTATCCGCCGCGGCCTCGGCTGCGTCCTCGCCGCCACCGCGCTTCCCCGCGCCCCCTCGGCCGCCGCCGCGGCCGGCGCCGCCGCGGCCTTTGCCGCCGCGAGCACTGGCGCCCTTGCCTTTGGCGCCCGCTTCGGTGAGGAGGCTCGCGGGATCGAGCACCTTCGTCGAGTGGACCCTAGAGAAGTGCTTCGGGAGGTTATGGGCGCAGTTGGCGCCCCCTGTGCAATAGGCGTCGCGCTGCACGCTGTTAGGGAGCAGCGCCGCTGGGCAGACAGTCTGTAAGTCCAGCGGGCGCGGGCCCTTGGCACTGCACCACCTCGCGCCGTGAACCGTGTTCAACCACACGCCGCCTGAGTCATATTGGAGGGAGTGCGCGAGGGCGCCGCGCTGCCCCTGCCCCCCCCCGCCTTGGGGGGGGGCTTGCGAGTACTCCGATGGCGTTCGAGTCTGAGCTTGGAGGGTTGCGAGCGCCGCTGTTGTTAGGGGCGCCACCGCCAGCGAGCCTACCATCGAGCCCGCTTGCGAGACGGACGGGCCCACGGAGATGACCGAGGACCCCGTGTGTGAGGCCGGCGGCCAGGCGGTGCCAGCTCGCGCCGCCGCCATCTCCGTCGCCCTTGAGAGGCGGATGTACTTCTTCACGTCGCCCTCCATCTCGCCGAGGAGGTCCTCGATGTCGACGAGAGCGTCCTGGAATCCGCACCCTTCCTCGGCGAAAGGCGTCGGGCGCACCGCGTTGATGGCGGGGGAGTCAATGGCTCCTCTGATGCGACCGGCGAACTCCACAAAAGCGCATACCGCCGCCTCTTGCAAATCCATTCTGCAAGAGTTCTTCGCACCGGCGAAGTCAAAAGGCTGGCCGGCGTAATTGGGGATGACATCGGGGATGAGGTCGAGCCGCTCGGTGTACCTTTCGAGCGTGCGCATCACCGCCGCGATGGACTTGTCCTCGGAGCCTCCGTACCCTATGAAGCCGAAGAGGCGGACCATGTGGTCCTTGCCATACTTCAGCATGAAGGGGTGCGTGAACAAGGCCGCCGGATTCGCCTTCGCGAGGTCATCGAGCGCCGGCTGGACCGCGTGAGCGCCGATGTACTTCTTCACCATCGGCCCCACCACCTCCAGCCACGGGTTGAAAGCGAGTGCCCCATTTGCGGCCCACTCAGCTTTGACCATCTTCATGGGCAAGGTGCACTTGCCCCCTTGATCCAATGAAGAGTACCATCCAGTCTGCTTATCGCCCTTGGAGTCCACGCACAGGTGGCGCTTGAACGCCTGCACGATCGCCGCCTCCGCTTTGCACGAGGCGTAGGTCTTCAGGTGCGTGAGGGAGGGCGGCTTGCCGGCCAGGTACTGCCACCCCACCATAGACTCCAAGGTTAGCATGGTCCTTATGATGCGGTGCTTGATCAAGGGCACCACATCGTCCTTGTGGAGCTCGTCCAACAATTCCTTCGTAGAGCTCCGTGAGGTTAGCATTGCCGTGTCCCTCGCGGGGTCAACAGGCATGGCTCCCTCTGCGGACTCGCTCTGGGTGGAGGGCTTGTGCTGCAGCACCTTGAGCATAGCCTTTGCCCTTTGCTCAATGGAAGCTGCCCCCACCCTCAGCTCCGGGTCTGAGTCGACGATACCAATGAGGCCTTCCACCTTGGAGTTGAGGGCCGAAAGGGACTCGTACGTCGGCTTGCCCTCCACTAGCATGGACACCAACGACCATGCATCCGAGGAAGAGCACGAAATTGTGAAGAGTTCCACCAGGGAGGGGTAGGCCAGGTTCCAGGCGTCCTTGAACCTCGTCTGCACCGTGTCCTCGGGCTTGTACCTATAAAGCTGTGCCTCGTCGAAGATGCGCGCCGGCGGGCAGTAGATGATGAACCTAGCCTCTGGCACGCGCGTCTTGATAGCTCCGACGACCACAGCCGCCTGCCTTGCAGGCCTCTTGCTTTGGACATCTGGCTGCTGCGACACAGCCTCTCCAAACAACTCCGAGACTGCGTCCACGAAGTCGTCCGTGAGGCGCCCAGCAGGGGTGTAGCGGTTCGGGAGCAGGTTGATCAGAGCTGCTAGCACCACTGCATCATTGCCCGCGTCCACCCCTGACTGCACCAGCAATTCAGGCACCCATGCGGTTTCTTGGGTGAGTGAATTTGCTGCGGTGGCTGGCAGCGGGTGGAAGGCCGACGCGCGCGAGAAAGTGAACTCTTGCGGGTGGTCGCGCCTCTGCTCGCGGACGAACGACACAAAGTAGTGTAGCGCCGCGCGCATCGAGCCGCGGGGCTCTGTGTCCATGCCCAACATTAAAGCAGAGCGGATCACTGCTTGAATGGAGGACAAGGACCAGCAGACGAGCTGCAGCTGCGTCGCTCCGAGCTGCTCCCTGTCGACGAAGACTGCCGCTGTGACCGCGACTTCGAGCTCGCGCAGCGTGACCGAGGTCGCGCCGCCCGACATCAGGCTGAGCACATGGGCTTGGCCAAGGACCAGCGGAATATCTGGGCCAGAGGCAGCAAAATTTGCTGCCGTCTCGCGCCCGTTGCCCGCGGACAGCCTCAGGTCGATCATGGCAGGCGTCGGCACGGCAGCCATGGCACTGTAGCGCGCGCGCGAGGCGAAAAGAAAGCTAGAGCCTGCGGCTCGACAGCACGACTCGGAAGACCGAAAGCGCGGCAGCGCTGAGGAATTCCTTGAGTGGCTAATACCCTGAAGTAACGACTTCTAGGGTCTTGCCTATGCTAGCTTTCCATGTGCTACGTTGTGTCACAACATGAGTGCGCGAGAGCGATCGAAGCCTAGGGTGCTAATGCTTCCTAGGGGATCTGGGCGCTGGCACTTGGCGTGTGCCTTCACATGGATGCTAGGAGAGTGCTGTCCTAGCTGCGCGACTACTAGTGTATTCCCGAAAGATAGTGCTTCGCACTATCAAACCGGAATCCCATCGTCGCCGCTTTCTAGTATGGGTTGAGTGTTAGCTCCAAAACCAGGCTAGACATGCTCTACGACATGCTATGGGGGGGGGGCTGGCTCATCGATATGCGATCGATAGCCCTAGACCCTACCTTCAGTCACACAGTGGCTGCCATTACCCGTACTGACGCTAGGAACTACGTCTAATGTACGAGTACATATAACAGTCAACCTAAGAGGTGTGGGCGGGTGGGAGAAAGAAAGCTAGAGCCTGCGGCTCGACAGCACGACTCGGAAGACCGAAAGCGCGG
>OJFY01000162.1_pt1 | contig 9779 bp, 2 predicted proteins | sample 1594381 | NCBI WGS metagenome assembly OJFY01 (sample SAMN05416751, study PRJEB24817) | seawater metagenome | isolation source: Sea water | place: Canada:Atlantic | collected 2013-07
GATCTACACGTAAGGAGTCGTCGGCAGCGTCAGATGTGTATAAGAGACAGCGGCTGCGGGGCCGATCTGCGCACGGTGCTCCTCCTGGGCGCCGCAGCGGCGGTCCAGTCCGTGGCCGTCATGCCGGTGGCGCTTCGCCGCGGCGGCCGGCACCTCGCCTTGCTGCCCACGCCTTTTGACTCCGCCGCCCCTCGGTGCTACGGCACTGACGAGCCGTGGCCGGCGCGCGGCCCGGGCGCACAGCGAGTCTGGCAAACCAACGCCGGCGCCCGCATCGCAGCGGCGCTTCCGCTTAGCGATGCGACCAGGCACTGCTACCTCGCCGGCAGCCCACGCAAGGGCGAGCACGACACGCTCGCGGTGGTCACCGTCTCCGTGCTCGACCACACGTCGACCGGCCTCGACGTGTGCCACAGCGCCGCGTGCCTCTCCCGCCATCCCGGGCCCGCCGCCTGGTGCCCGATACTCGCCATCCCCTCCCTGGGGGTCAGACGCGCGGCCCTATCGGCGCTCCTATCTATGCTGCGCCTCGCAGAGCCAATCCGGACTGCCACCGCGCTATCCGGCGCGTTGCCCTCCACGGGAGCCGGGGACCCAGCACTCCTAGGAGGCCCCCCCGCCCCTCCGCCTCCTCGTCTCGACATGGCCGTCCAGCGCGAGCGCGTCGCCGCCTCCATCGCCGAGTTCGAGCGCCTGGCCGGCGATCGCGCCGCTCTCGACCCAATCGCCGCCCCCATGCTCACGATATGGGTAGGACGGACGCATCGCACCTCCTGCGACTACCCCCTGCCGACCGAGCTCGAGCCCGCCCTCTACGCCCCCTCATGGGCGCCGCTGGCTACGATGCCCTTTGCCCACCGATGCCCTATCCCGCGCACCCTCCGCCTTCCGCCACGCGACGAGCCGCCACCCGACCTGCCGCTCCCGCAAGCACCAGTCAGCTGCTGGGACTGCATTGAAGCTGACGCTGCTGCGCAGATCCGCGACCACTGGCAGCGGCTCGAGCGCTGGCATTGCGACCAATCCGGCCGGCGCCCGCCCGCGCGCGCCTGGAGCTCGAGCGCCATCAAGCTGCCGTGGCGCCGCGCCATCGAGGCCGGCTGCACCCTCGACTTCCGCGGCGGCAAGGGCACGTGGCTGCGCCCGAACGAGCTCGCGCGCGAAGCCATCATGTCGCGCGATGTCGCCGCCCAGTACTTCTCCGACTACCCGCACCAGCGGTTGGTCGGCATGTGCCTCGATGGGGTCTCCTACCAGGCCCCGCTGCCACCCCAGATCGTCCTGACGCCCAACCTCTTCTCGATGTACGCCACCGCGGGCGGCATCGAGGCGGTGCGGGACGAGGTGCTCAAGCACACGGAGCGCGGCTTCCGCGCCCGTGCGCTGCCGCGGATGCTGCCTACCATCCCCTTCCGCACTGACCCAGTGGGCTGCGCGGAGCGCAAGGACGACCCCCTCCGCCCCAGGGTGCTCTGCGACAGCGGCTCGCCGCGCCGGGCACTCGTCACCGCTGACACCGGCGAGCCCGTCCCGGCGAGGAACGACGCCGCCGGGCCAATGCGGCACCACTCCTCGGACCTCAACCCCAAGTGGTACACCGAGGTCAAGCCGACGTTGGCTGACGCGGCGCGCAACGCAGCAATAATCGGCTATGTCGCCTGCAGCCTCGGCGCCGCGCCGCTCACATTCTCCTTCGACTTCAAATACTTCTTCCACCAGCTCGTACTGGCCTCGCACGAGCTCGCCGCATCCGGGTCTCTCGTGCCCGAACGCGCGCGAGAGGCCGGCGCATCCGACACGCTCGTGGCCATCGTCACCTCAGTGATGGCCATGGGCATCGCCCCCGCCAGCAACGTGGCTCAGGACCTCGCCAACGCCCTTATGTGGCGCCTCCTCTCCTTCACCGACGCCGCCCTCCGCCCGTTCGTCTCCGCCCGCCTTCGCGACACCCCACCCTTCGCCCGCCTGTGGACCCAGCGCCGGCGCCTCGCGCACGACGCGTACGGCACGCAAGCCCGCCTCGTCGACGGCGTCCAATACACCGACGACGCCCTCCTCCAATCGGCCTGCGCCGCGGCAGGCGTCGAGCTGCTCGCCCAGTTCGCCCACATCGTCGGCCCTACCCACCGGTGGGCGGACTGCCCGTTCGACGCTCGGCACCTCGCAGTTAGCGTCGCGCAAGGGGTCGCGCGAGCCTCCAACGCCGCCTCCGTTCCACGCCTCCACGGCCTCAACCTGGAGGCGGCGAAGGCAGAGAAGCTCTTCGGGGGCCACGCCGCACCGTGGACCGGCGGCGTCACCTCGAGCGCCTTCGGCGCGATGTGGATCACTCGCGCCAAACTCCTGCGCACGGCCGACAACGCCGCGCAGCTTCTCGACGGCCGCATGTGCGTCGCCGACTACCGCTCGTTCGTAGGCTTCGTCATCAGCCTCAACGCGCTGCGTCAGCGCGAGAGGTACGACACCTCGGGCTTGCACTCCCCCCTACACGACTCCGCCGAGCTCGGCAGGGGCCCCACCACGCTGGTTCGATGCAGCGGCAAGGGCCGGCACAATTTCCGCCGGCGCTGGACCGCCATCTCCAAGCGCATCCTCGACTCGCCGGGCGTCTCCGTTCTCGTGGCATGCGGCCTCCACGACCCGGCGCCGGCGCTCACTCCCCTCCTCCGATGGGAAGTGAGCCTTGACGCGTCCGGTGACGATGCGCCTTCGCCGGGGCTGGGCACCTTCCTCTACGGGAAGTGGCAGCACGTCCCCACTTCCTCCGACCCGCGCCTTGGCTGCCTCTCTATCGCACACCTCGAGGCCCTTGCAGCGGGACTCGGGCTCCTCCTCGCGTTCGCGGTCCTGAGGGGTGTAGGCGCGCTCGACTTAGTGACCGACGCCCTCGCGTCTTACCTCGCCTACAAGTCCGACGCGCACAGCCTCACCCTGGTCGCCATTCACGAGTGCGTACTCTCGACCCCTGAGTACCGCGAGCTCAGCGGTCGCGGTTCGCTCCGCGTCGTCCACCGTTGGGGCGAGCTCAACGTGGGCGGCGACTACGCCAGCCGCCTCAAAACCGCCGAGCTCACGGAGCTATGCGCCACCCTGCGCCTCGACGAGCGCCGCCTCGAGCTGAGCCCTCGCCAGCTCGAGTGGCTCGACTGCGCCACCTCCGCCGCGTACGCCACCCTCCGCACCGCCGACCCCTCACAGGAGGGAGGCGACGCGCAGTTCTACGCGCCAAGGTCCTCGCCGCGAGTACAGCTCGCCAGACCCACGGCGCCCCCCGCCGCAACAGCGCCCTTCCGCTCTAACAAGCCCATTCCGGCTTGGCCCCTCCCGAAGAAGGAGGCGCCAGGCGCCCGGCCCGAGGCCGCCGTGCGCCCCCGGTCGCCCGACCCAAATCCTCCAGGGCGCGCCGAGACCGACGCTCACGACCCCCCGCTCGCCGCGAAGCAACTGAGACGCTGCGGCGTGTGCGGGCAGCTAGGGCACAACCGGCGCACGTGCTCGGTCAAGCCTCCCAGGCGGTGCAGCGTATGCTCACAGCCTGGGCACAACGCGCGCACGTGTGCACGCCGGCAAACGCGGCTCAAGGCGGAACAGCACTCAGACGACGCCCGACCCGGAGCGCCGCCCGCCGCCCCCACGCCGCCGGCACCGTCGTCATCGACTCCGAAGGCGAACGAGGCCATCGTGTACACGCTCGGCATGCGGATCCACACCCCGCCGGAAACGCGGCCCCCCGACGACGACATAGCGCGCATCCGCGCGCTGCAGACGGCCACGGCCGTCACCGCGTCAACCGAATGCCGCCTGCTGCGGCGCCTCGGCCGCCCCGCCTCCTGGTGGCACCGATGCGGCGGCGACCTCGGCCCTGAGGTACTCGGTATTGTGGCGTACCACCTCGGGCCAACCCCAGCACAACTCGCGCGAGCGCAAGCCTGCCGCCGCGTGGCGGAGGAGCTGCGAGACTACCTCCGACTGGCACGTCTCGTAACCCAATGGCCCAACATCGCTATCGCCATGCCCGAACCCGCAACGGCTCTCAACGGCCAGAAACGGACCGCCGCGCAGCGCGAGCGAGACGCGGCCTGCCGTAAGGCAGCGGAGGAACGCCGAGAGGCCGCCGTCGTCTCAGAGCAGCGTGCGACACGCGAATCCAAACGCCGGGCCGCGCTGTCCCGGCTTACCCCTTTGGGTTGCGACACGTCGGACGAAGGGAGCGACGAGCCGGAGTCGGAATTCGACTTCGGCGACGACTTCGACTCCGACGGCGACCCTTACGGCCTGGACGAGGACCAACACCTCGACGACCCACCCTGGGACCACCTCTCCCCGACCAGGCGCTGGCGCTACCGCAGCGGGTGCGTTCCCCCCGCCACTTCGCCTCGCTGCAGCGACCCGTCGCAGCCAGGGGGGGACGCCTACCGCTACTTGCCCCTTCGCGCCGCTAGGCGGAGGGCCGGCGCCTTCAATCCCCGGCCGCCCCTCCATGCTGCCGCCTCCTCCGCGCCGCCCCCTTCTCACACGACCCCGGCGAGACCCCCATCGTCCAGCCCCGCCGAGGGCGCCGCCCCTCCACCTCCTCGTCCCGCGCTCGTTCACTCCGTCCTCGCGCCGCCCCCCCGGCGCCACAAGGGGCCCGAGGCTTACGGGGGCGGCCTCGCACGCCTCCGCGCCGCTGGGCATCGCGAGCGTCACCAGCCTTCGTCGCTCCCTCTCACCTCCACTGCCGCCGCCGGACCGCTCCCCCCTGCCGGCGACTCTCGCAGTGGCATCGCACCGCGCCCCCTCCTTCCGGGTACCTCAAGCGGCGCCGCGCCAAATACGCGTCACGGGCGTCTCTCCGCCGCCGCGCGCGCGGTCCCCGCATTCGCCAGAGGGCGCGGAGACACGCTGCGAAACTCCCTCCTCGCGCCCGGCCACCCCGATGCGGACTTCGTGGCTTCGGTAACCAGCGACCTCCTCGCCGACGAGTCCGACCTGGCACTCCACCCGCCGGACCTCAACGAATTCACCACGCTGGTAGCCGCGGGCACGCGGGCAATCGCTTCGCGCTTCGCACCTACGACTCGCGGCCTCGACCGCTCCTACTGGCGCAAGTGGGAGCACTACTGCCGCACCGTCTGCGGCACCCCCCCTCTTCGCTCCAATCAGGGCGCCAACTCCGACCCAGGCCACCCCCTCCATGTTCGCGAGCTCAACCTCGCCTTGGGCGCCTTTCTCTACTGGTGCCTCACTGAGCCCCAGTGGAAGCCATCCAGCATGCTGGCGCGCCTGCGCGGCGTGGTGCGCCACCATCGGCGCGCCCACCTGCGCTTCGTGGACCTCGTGTTCGTGAACGACGCCTGCAAGGGCATCATCCGCCTGCTCGTGGCCGAACACGGACCCGAGGTCGTCGAGGTACACCGCAAGGAGCCCCTGCAGCCGTGGATGCTGATCGCGTGGCTGTCACTACCTGACGGCACGCGCGTCGGCCCCTACGTCGTGGGCGACAACCTGGAGTGGTGCGGTGTGCGCGTCTTCATAGTGCTCGCGGCGACCGCCGGGTTCCGGAAGGCCGACATGGCGCTCGACCCCGGAACCGCCTTCGGTATGTCCCACCTCTCCCTGCGCTTCGTCGCGTATCGCTTCGGCGGTCTCGAGTGCGCCGTGCCCACTCTCGCCCTCCTTCGCGCCGTCAACGCCGGTACCTTCAGCTTCGTACGGCCGCCACCGAGCAAGGCGGACGCCGACGGCAGCAAGTATGGGCAATCCCCCATCTGCTCGCGGTACCACCCCACCGCCCCCGTCAACCTCTGCCGCGAGCTCGTCGCCTACGAGCTCAAGAGGCGACTCTTCACCAAGGAAGAGCGCAGGCTGGCGCCGCTCCTCCTCAACCCCAGCGGCACCTGCTGGCGCAAGCAGCCGCTCGCCGACTTCTTCAAGCTGCTATGCCTGAAAATCATGTCGGCGGAAGAGGCAGCGAAGCTCTCAGTACACTCCTTCCGCATCTATCTGGCGTGCGCCCTGCGCGACCAAGGGGTGCCTCCCGACACAATCAAGGAGGTCTTGCGCTGGGCCTCCGATCAGGCCTTGGCGCTCTACGCTCGAGCGAACGTCGCCGCCGACGCGGCGGTTCGCGCCTCCGCCGCCAACTCGACCGTCGACAGCGTCCGTATGACCACGGTGCTCGCTACGCCAAGCGAACGCTGCACCCCTCACACCCAAAGCCTCATCCCACCTCGCCCGGCGGCCCCCTCCGCCTTTCGCCACGACAGCGACCACTCGCAGCGCGAACAGATGGTGGCCGGAGCGCTCGCCCGCACCGCCCTCAACCTCGATGCTCCATTGCCGGACGTCGACCCCGAACTCTCGGTGTTCGCCGCCATTCACAACGCAGCGGCGGCGTTGGAACGCCAAGCCAGGCAATCCAGCAGGGCGGACGACGCGTCTACCGACGACGACTCCGACGCGGAGCCGTAGGGTGCCGCAGCTCTGCAGCGGAAGTGCCGCGCGCCTGACCACCGATGCAATCCATCAAGGTGGACGTCGCGGCTACCGACGACAACTCCGACGCGGAGCCGCAGGGTGCCGCAGCTGAGCAGCGGAAGTGCCGCGCGCCCGCCCATCGAGACGTGCTCTGCGCCGCCTCCGGCGGCGCGTCTCGCTCGCCTGCGTCCTCGGCGCACCACGCGCGCACTGTGCCGCGCCATCCACCCGGGCTACCTTGCCCGCATGAGCAGGTTCCAGCTAGCTCCCATCCCGGGTCCTATGGGGGGTCCCTATGTTTTCTGGCCCAGGTCAGATCCATCGACCTGCTCATAGGGTGCCCATGTTAGACAGCCTCTGACAGCCTCCCCCTTTCCCTACGGAAAGCAGGTAGCCGTGCCCCTAGCCTGCAGCATGCGTTCATGAAAACTCAATCACCCTATTCCCATAAGAACCTAGCCAGGGAGCTCCGCAGGGGGGCAGCGCAGGAAACGTCGGTTCGTTGTTACGCCTTAGTGTTTCCGAGAGCGAATCCGCAGGGGGGCTTTTGGAGCATTCCTCACGCTCCGCAAAGTCTCCCTCGGGCCGCCATTGGTGTCGGCCAGCAAGGAGCCCGCTCTGTGCCCCGCGGCACAAGCTTGGTTTCATGCGTTACGCCGAGGTTTTCGAGCCCGACGGCCAGACACCGCTCACTGGAGGCCGGCTCTACGCTGCGCGAGGCGAGCACCGGCTTTTCTTCACAGAGGCTGACCGCGCTTCAGTGTGGAAGAAGGAGCTGCCCGAACTGAATTGGAGGGAGGTCGACGGCTTCGAGACGCTGGACAGGCAGAGCGTCGCCTGGGTCCTCTCCTTCGTCTCGCTCAGCGATGCCGACGAGGAGCCCTTCGCCTATCGCCAGCCGACGCCGGCTGCTTGGCAGCGCTGGCTAGGCGCTTTGTGCAAGGCCATTGTCCCGCTGCACTGCAAGCAGCTGAGCACGTGGCTGTCGGCGGCGCGCTGCAAGCTGCTGACCGCCCCTGATGCTGTGCGTGACGAGCTGCAGCTTCACGCCGCCGACCTCGAGGACGGCGAAGGCGCGCGCCCGGCGGCCCCTGCTGGCGGGGCCCTATCCCCCTCGCCTGCCAAGGTGCTGGAGCTCCTCACATGGGGGGACCTGGCGCACCGCCGCACGCGCGGCCTCGAGCTGGCAGGCACCCTCCTGTACTACGGCGGCTCCCTCCGCCGCAAGGCAGACCGCGGCTGCAACAGCGCCATCGCTGCGGCGCTGGTGGCTGTGCGGCAAGCCGCCGCTGACAGAGGCATCCTCAGCATGGCATTAACAGAGCCTGCTGAGGACCAGTGCGTCGGCGTCGTGGACTTCCTCAGCATCACCGCGTGGCCGCCGGAGCTTGTAATCTTCGAGCGCAGCGCGACGCGACGCAGAGCGTGCCTCAAGCTGCGGCTGCAAGGCGGCGCCGGCGGCAAGGACGCCAGCAGATCTTTTGCCCTCTCCCTTCGCCTCTTAGAGGCCATCGCTCACTTCCCTTCAGTGATGCGCCTCTGCGAGGGGCCGAGCGGCAATATCGAGCTGACCGACGCGGAGCTGCTGGACGTGCTCGGCGCTGCTACCTTGAAGCTGGCGCCCAGCAGCGAGCACTTCACCGGGCTCTCCGGGGGATTCCTGAAGTTGGCAGACCTGAGGGGCTTGGAGCACGCGCTCTCAGTCCACTCGGCCCTCCTCGCCACAACCACTGCGCGCGACCTGTCGCCGAGCGAGCGCCTCGCCAAGCTCGTGGTGCGACGGCAGCACACCGCCTTGGCCACCGGCCGCGCCACCGACGGCGCCCGCGGCCTCGATGGCGACGCCGGCGACTCCGGATCCTCCTCCAGGGACGTTTCCAAGAACAGGGGCGTCCCACCTCACTTCAAGGAGCAGCTAGACCGGGCGCTCGACTCCCCCAATTACCTGGGGGTCAAGGCGGACCTCCTCGCACTGCGCAGCAGCGGCGCGTCGGAAGCTCTCGAGCTGGACACGCTGTACGTCGCGACGACCGGCTGCGCCCCTCCCGTCAAGGACGCCACTGGAGCTGTGGTGCCAGCCGCAGCCCCCGCCAGGGACCGCCGTTCAACACTGATGCTGCTGTACTGCACGAAGGCCTTGCTTCCCGAGCAGGTCGACCCGGACCTCTACTTCTTGGCGAAGTGCGTTCGCAAAGAATGGCCCAAGCTCATCGCACGCCAGCTGATGAGGGCCGAATGGCCTAGGGATCGCTTCATCCCACCGCGCCTCCTCCACGCCGAGTGCCCTACGCTCGCCAAAGTGCTCCTCTCGGGTGGCGATTGGGCCAAGCTGAACATCCCGGCGGCCGTCCACCACTTGCGCCGCCTCCGTACGGGCGCTTCGAGCTCAGAGGACGCGTACGCCGCCCTGCCTCCTTTTGGCGCCTACGGCCAATTCCAAACCTTCCGCCCCCACCTCAACTCCATCCTGTCGCTGGTGGGCTACCCACAGAGCGACCACGAGGAGGGCTGGTCGGCCGCCCTCGCCTTCGCCGATGCCGTCTGGCGCTCGGGCTCCGGCTACCACGCCGGTGCCACTCGCCGCACGGAAATCGCCGTCGATTCCTTCATGCGCGCCATCCTCACCGACGCTGCGGGAGAGGTCGCCAGCCTGCGCGCGACGCGTAACCCAGAGGCCCCCCTCCCGGAGCCGGCCCTCGCTGCCGGCGCCTGGCGCGAGCTCCAAGCGGTCGAGGACACCTTGGACGACATCCCCAACGTCCTGGACGTCGCCAGCTACGGCCACACCGGCGGCGGCGGCAGCAGCGCCTACTCGCCCGCGCCCCACCCCGCGCCATCGCCAGCGCCGGCACCCGCACCGGCTAGCGCCCCTCCCTCGCCAGGCATATCGCGACGGGAGAAGCGCAAGCCGCCGCCCCACACGGGCGGCGACGTCCCGCCCGTCATGTGGGACAACCTGAACAAGGGCTTCTGGGTGCTGAACGCGCGCGAGAACTCGCGCTTCTTCTGCCCGGCGGCCAACTTCAACGCCGAAGTCACTCGCACCGGCGGCGACCCCAGAGAGCACTGCGCGCAGCACTTGCTCGGCATGTCCTTCAACGGCGTGTCGGCATGCAGGGCCCCCCCCCGGTGCAAGCGCAGCCACAAGGTGCTCGAAGGCTTCCTTCCCCGCCAGTGCCGTGCCGGCATCGACCCAGAGCAACCGGTTGCCCCCCGCGCCAAGAGGGGGGGCCGCGCTCGGCCCGACGACGACGATCGCGCCCGCGCAGCCGTCGTCCTGTCTCTTATACACATCTGACGCTGCCGACGACTCCTTACGT